>Ga0265292_1000356_pt1 | contig 70903 bp, 69 predicted proteins | sample Munlanlewell296A_FD_189080 | JGI IMG/M metagenome (GOLD analysis project Ga0265292, IMG submission 189080) | Leachate microbial communities from a municipal landfill in Southern Ontario, Canada - Leachate well 296A | ecosystem: Engineered > Solid waste > Landfill > Unclassified | place: Canada...
CCGTGGACGCGGGTTTTCATTCCTATGTCGGGGCGCCGCTCATGGTTAAAAAGGAAATCGTTGGAGTTGTATCAATGGTGGCGGTTGAGCCTGATGCATTCACGCTTGATGACAAGAGCTTGCTGAGCATGATCGGCGCCAAGATGGGCATGGCCGTGGAAAACGCCAACCTGTTCGCCAAAACTATCGAGCACGCCAACCAGGAGAAGGCGATGAGCCGCATAGCCGCCACACTTACATCCAGTTTTGATCTGGAGGCAAATATCGACAAGTTCGCAGAAGAGATGCAATCCCTGGTTGGCCTGGATCGAATGAGCGTCTTACAAAGTGTGCGCGGTAAAAAAAGGATCACCACTCCTTCCGGCAACGGACCACTTATTGATTTAGACGCCGCCGATACTGATATGCAGAATTCTGCTGCACATTGGGTAATCCTGAATAATGAGCCATATATAACCGGAGACATCGAGGACGATATGCGTTTTGATGAGCAGTCGTATCTTGTTGCTCAAGGCATGAGGTCACAGATCAACATGCCTCTGAACGCAAGGGGCGAGGCTATCGGCAGCCTCAACCTGGCCAGCGTTAATAAACACGCATATAACGAGGAAACCGCAGAAATGTTGCAGCCAGTCGCGGACCAGCTCGCCCTTGCCATGGCAAACCAGCAATTATTCGAGGACGTTTCTCGAGGCAAGGCTGAATGGGAGACTACATTTGACGCGGCCAGTGAAGGCATTGTCATGGTGAGCAAAGACCATCGCATCACGCGCATGAATAGCACCGCCGCGGCAATGTTGGGGGGCCGGATTGAAGACCTCCTTAATCGCCGCTGCTACGAAGTGGTTCATGCTACGAACGAACCGCCTGCCAACTGCATGATGATGCAGTCCCACGATACGTCAGCCACATCGAAGGGGGAACAGGAGAACGAAGACGGCTCCACGCTGGAGATAATCGTGGATGCGGTATATGACGATAAGGGTGAATTCAGCGGCGCCGTCCATTTCATGCGCGATATCACCGAAGCCAAGAAACTGCGCCAGCAGCTGATCCAGTCAGAGAAGATGGTCGCCGTCGGCCAGCTGGTCGCGGGCGTGGCCCATGAGATAAACAATCCTCTGACCGGGGTGATGGGCTACGCGCAGCTTTTACAGACACGCGATATCGACGACCAGGCCCGGCAGGATGCCGAGAGCATCAACCGCGAGGCCGAGAGGGCGTCGCGCATCGTAAGGCACCTGTTGTCCTTCGCGCGCAAACATCAGCCTGTACGTACATCCGTTGATATCAATTCTGTTTTGCGTGAGTCAATGGAGCTGAAAGCGTACGAGCTTAAGGTGAACAACATCTTGATGGAGGCGGACCTCGATGCCGGTCTTCCCCTGACCACGACCGACCCCCACCAGTTACAACAGGTTTTTCTCAATCTGATCAGCAATGCCGAACAGGCGATGCTGGCAGACGGCGCGGCGGGACTTCTGAAGATTTCAACAAAACTGGTTGACGACAAGATCCGCATTGTCTTCGCTGACAATGGTCCCGGCATCCCTGAGGAATTTCGCGAGCGGATTTTCGAACCTTTTTTCACGACCAAGGATGTCGGCAGGGGTACCGGATTAGGGCTAAGTATTTGTTATGGCGTCGTTGAGGATAACGAGGGAAAAATCTGGGTTGAACCGACAAAGGACCGTGGCGCGACGATTGTTATCGAGCTGCCTCTGGTATCCACAACAGTGCAGGAAGAAAAACAGGAGGGACCGGTAAGAAGGGGAAGGATTGGAAAGATCCTGCTGGTTGACGACGAGGCCGCTATTCGGCAGGTGCTGACGGAAACCCTGCGCCGGGCGGGCCACGAAGTGGAAACAGCCAACAATGGTGAAGTGGCCCTCAAGATGCTCAAGCAGAAACATTACGATTGCGTGGTTAGCGATGTAAAGATGCCGGGCATGGACGGGCCGACATTACACCAGGCAGTCGGGGCCATTGATCCGAAAGCGGCTGGAACATTCATATTTATCTCCGGCGATACCGTCAGCCAGGAGACCAGTTCATATCTGGAAACCGTTGACAACCCCACGCTGGCTAAACCATTTGAGCCGGGCGCGCTGGAGAAGGTACTGCAGGAAATGCTCGCCACCGCCGGCAATGGCCGGACCGATTAGCAATTAGAAGGAAAGCCGGCCGTCCTGGCTGCCAGGCCAGGCTGCTATGGCACTATATCGATCCTGCCGGTATCATCCTCGGCCTCCATCGAGCCGATGCGCGCATGGATTATCGTCCCCGCATCCACCAGCGCCTGTTCGAGCTTATCTGCCTTCTCCGCCGGGCAGGAGATCAACAGTCCGCCCGATGTTTGCGCGTCCGCCAGCATCAACTGTTCCGCAGCCGTGATCGCCGGGTCGAAATTCACAAACTGCCTCACGAAGTCCAGGTTATTTTTGCTGCCTCCCGGAACCGCGTCCAGGTCGGCATCGATCAGATCGCGGGCGGCCTGCATCACCGGCACAGCGCGGGCGTGAATTTTTGCGCCGACACCGCTTCCCCTCGTCATTTCTCCCAGGTGGCCCAGCAGTCCGTAGCCGGTGACATCCGTGCAGGCGTTGACGCCTACCGCCACCATTGCTTCTGAGGCCGCCCTGTTGAGAGTAGCCATGACCTCCACGCCCCGGGCGATGGCAGCGTCAGAAACGGTTTCCCGCTTGATGCCTGTCGTCAGGATTCCTATGCCAAGGGGTTTGGTGAGGAATAATACGTCGCCTACCTGGGCGGTAGAATTATAGACGACCTCACCCGGCGTGATCACGCCGGTGACAGAGAGGCCATACTTGGGTTCCTTGTCATCGATCGTATGGCCGCCGATGATATCGACGCCAGCCTCGCGGGCCTTGTCGCCGCCGCCCTTCATCATCTGGATCAGGATCTCGAGCGGCATGCCGCGGGTATGGAAACCGACTACGTTGAGCGCGAACAGCGGTTTTGCTCCCATTGCGTAAACATCGCTGAGGGCGTTGGCCACCGCGATGGCCCCGTAGTCGTACGGGTCGTCGACGATGGGCGTAAAATAATCGACCGTCTGGATGATGGCAAGATCTTCGGTTATCTGGTAGACGGCGCAGTCGTCCCCGGTATTGATTCCGACCAGGACTTTCGGGTTGGTGATCTTCGGCAGTTCCTTGAGCACTGTTTGCAAGTCCGACGGACTTATCTTGCAGGCTCAGCCGGCGCCGTGGGCCAGCTGGGTCAAACGTATCTTTTCAGGTTCGGTCACGGGTCAACCTCCTCCTGGTCGGGGTCTCGATTATATCACCACAAAAAGGCTCAGGGACAGCCTTCATCAAGAGTCTACCTCGTTGCCAGATCCCAAAACATTCGCATCGCCGTGGCGGCGATGAGCGCCGCCAGAATCAGCCGCAGCCCCCGCCTGCGGGTGTGAACCGAAAGCCGGCCTCCGAGCTGGGCGCCCGCGAGCGCTCCGATCACACAGAAGAGGGCCATTTTATAATCAATCTGGTCTGTAGCCATTTTCCCAGCGGAGCCGGCCAGCGCGGCGAGGAACGTGATGCCCAGAGAACTGCCGATCGCGGTCCGCGTAGGTATCCTGAGCACGTAGAGCAATACGGGGATGATGATGAAGGCTCCGGACTGTCCGACCATGCCCCCGATCAGTCCGATGAGCAGGGCTGAACAAAGGGCAAGCGGCCGGTTAAAAGACACCTGTGAGGCGAGCGGCTCCACGCCCGGCTCCACCCTCGGAATCAGCATCATAGCCGCCGCGGCCAGCGCCAGGGTGGCGAAAACAGCCAGAAGGACATCCGCGGAAATGTTTTTCGACAGCAGGGAGCCGGCCAGCGACGCCGCGGTGATGCTGGCGCCCATCCAGAGCACGAGCGGCCGGCTGACGTGTTTGAACTTTCGATGGACGATGACGCCGGACCCGGTGGCGAACAGCGACTGGACCATGGTAAGGCCGGCAACGACCTTCATGTTCATGCCGTTGTACACGCCCAGGGCTGATGGGACATAAAGCAGGAGGGGCGCCATGATGATGCCGCCGCCGATGCCGAGCCAGCCGGAGAAGAAGCCGCCTGCCAGGCCGAGTACCAGCAATGTTATGGCAAGGGATAGCGTCACGGTTTAAAAGATATCAGCCTCGGTTTATGTGGCAATAAGTTACCGGATACCCCCGGGCAGCCGGCCAGAAGTAAAAGGCTAGCTGGTTCGCATGCTCTCGGCCAGGTATGCAACCTCACAGGAGAGGCCCAGCGCTGAAGTGTAGGCCAGGGCTTCCGTGAGGGTCCGGCCGACCACGTAACTGCCGTGTCCGCGGACGACGACCGCCACATGCGTCTGCAGGACCTGGGGCATCTTTTGCGCGGCCTCCGCGGCCGCGACTACCGGGATCTCCCTGAGGAAGACAGAGCCTTCGAGATCCGATGGGGCAATCATATCCGTTTGAAGTGACATTGCAACGGCATGCGCCGGATGGGCGTGGATCACGGCCCCCGCCGGAGTAAACTTGTATATAAGCTGGTGCAGTCCGAGGTCACTTGACACATTGCTCGTAATGCCGTCAGGCTCTTCCCTTAAGGGCACATCGATAAGATCTCCCGGCATGAGCCGGCCCATCATGGAAAAGTGGGCGGTGATGATCAGTCTGCCGGCATGGCGCATGCTCATGTTGCCGCCATGGGTCGTTGTAAGCTTCAGGCGGATGAGATCTTCGCCCACCTGTTGGAATTCCTCCAGCATTCGCTCTTGCATATCTCCTCCGCTTCCTTGTCTTTATGTTTCAGCTGGTTTGGCAGGAGCGTGGCATTAGCTCCGCTGTTTGCATCACACGTATGTCGAGTCCCCCGCGGGTAAAAAATATCCGTCAGCTGATTTCGGCAGCCCTGGCAACCGGTCGCGACTATCCTGGCGCCGCTGGCGGCTATTTCTTCGGCCCACGCAGTGCCTATCTTAAACGAAAGATCTTTATGCATGAGGCTGAATAATCCGGCGCCTCCACAGCACGCGGGCTCCTCGGCCGACTCGACGTATTCTACCCCGGGAAGGCCGGCAATAATCTCCCTGGGTTCAAGTGAGACGCCCAGCCCCCGGCGCAGGTGGATATCCGCTCCTCGACACCGTCGCTCATTCCAAGGTCTCCCGCAAGGAAGGTCTCGATAATACTTATGCGGCCCCGGGCCACCATGGCTTCGTTGCCAGTGGCGCGATAAGTCGGGCAGACTGCCATGCAGGCGCCGCATTTCGAACGTCGCGTATGACCGCCCGCGAATTCATCCAGCGGTTCTTCCGTCAATCTTTTTACATCCGCTTTCATATATACGCCAGGGGCTTGCTGGTATGATAATCCTCATGTCAGGTGAGTTTAGCAAGGGCTTTATGTCAAAGTTACTGCTGCCGGCGATAATCGTAGCGGGGGTACTCCTGCGCATTTATCATCTTGGCGGCCAGAGCCTGTGGTTCGATGAGCTGTATGCTGTCTGGGCTGACCGGCTGCCCGTCGGGGGGCTGGTCCGGGAGCATCTGGCCTCCGGGCATCCCCCTCTGTACTATCTGGTCCTGCGCGGCTGGTTGATGCTTGGAACGGACGAGTTCCAGCTTCGTTTCTTTTCCGTGATTGCGGGCGCCGCCACCATCTGGTTTGTCTATCTTGCGGGAAAAGAACTCTACTCGCGCAACGCCGGTCTCTGGGGAGCCGCCTTCACATCCCTGTCGCCGCTGCTCGTCTGGTATTCGCGCGCCGCCACATTCTATTCATTCATGATCGCTCTGGCCACACTGTCATTCTACCTGCTGGTAAGGAGTTGCCGCCGCGGCGGATGGCTGAACTGGGCTGGTTATACGGCTGCGACCCTGGCTGTTTTTCTCACATATTTTTTTGCCGGGGTGCTGCTGGTCGCGGGCGCCGGGGTTTTTCTGTTTCTGCGCAGCCGCGATGAGACGCGTCTTGTCCCATGGCTGGTTTGTAACAGCCTCCTCGCGGTTGCAGCCGCGGGTTCATTCATCGCCAGCAAACAGGCGATCTCGGAGTCGACATCACGACTGCACGTTCCAGGAACCGGAGAGCTGTTACGTTTGATCTACGGGATCGCGCTGGCGCCATTCGTCCTGTCTGCTGGTCCTCTCGATGACGCCATAAACTACAGGGGGACGGAGGGGGCGCCAAAGAGCCATCTGCTGGCGCTGCTTATACTGATCGTTGCCGCCGCCGCGGTCCTGGCAGTCTCCGCTCGTGCAAGGCGCTGGTCAGCCGGGAAGGAAACGATGGCTGTTTGTCTTTATGCCCTCATCCTGGTGGCAGGACCGCTGGCGCTCCAGCTTGCCAATCAGAGCACGCTGTCAGGGCGCTTCTATGTCTGGGCGGCGCCAATGGTGATGCTGCTCGCTGGCGCAGTAGTGGCAGCTATCCCCGGCAGAAAGCAGTGGTTTGCTGGCGGCGTCATCACTTTCGCGCTGTTTGTCCTGGCGGTCTGGACTGTCGCCTGGCTTCCCGACCGGGACGCCGACTGGCGCGGCCTGATGGGCGCGGTCGCGGACCAGAAACAGGAAGGTGACCGCATGCTCTGCTTCCCGTTGCACAACTGCGTGATCGCGGCCGGATATTATCTTCCGGGTGATATGTCCATCGTGGGAGGAATGCCCTCCATGTCTGACAGTCGAGTATTTATTATGCCCGAGGGAGCCGGGTGGACCGGCTACAGGTCCGGATATTGGGCGGGCACCGGTGCCTCGCCGCCGCTGGGAGGCGGTGAGCTGGAAGCGCGGCTTTCGCGTGACCTTGCCGGGGCGGACAGGGTCTGGCTCGTGGCCGAACCGGAGATGCTTAAAAAATATCCGTCTGCAGGGGCGGCGCTTGGCGGCGGCTGGACGGAAGCCGGATCCTGGGATTACGGATACTTCAGGCTGGGTTTGTTTGAGCGCCGCAACGATTAATCATTCAATCCGGCCGGCGACAAGGCGGGAGCCCCGCGGGTTCATCTATTCCTTAAGGAGGGCGGCAGCCTCTTCCGGAGGTACGGTGTTGACCCAGACTCCCGCTCCGAGCTCAAGTCCGCCCGCCATCGTAAGTCGTGGCAGTATCTCGATATGCCAGTGATAGGGACGGGACTCTCCGTGCAGGGGGTACGTGTGGATCCAGTAATTGAACGGCGGGTCGCCCAGACGCTCCTTGTAGCGGACGAGGAGGTCCGTCAACACCCGGGATAGCTCCTCGAGGTTCTGGTTCTTTTCAAACGACGGCTGGTGATTTTTTGGCACGATCCACGATTCGTACGGCAGCCTTGACGCAAACGGGCTGAATACGAGGAAATTTTCCGTCGACATGATCACCCGGGAATTCTTTTCCTGCTCCTCGCGAACGATGTCACAGAGAATGCAGCCTACGCGGCCGGGATTGCCGAAGGCGAAACCGTCCATCTCCATGTCCACGGTCGGCGGGATGAACGGTAGCCCGAAAAGCTGCGAATGTGAATGTTCCAGGGAAGAGGCCGCCGCCGCCTTGTGGTTGCGGATGATATGTACGTATGAAGTCCGGCCCCCGTCCTTGTGGGCCTGGATGCGGTCACGATACATCTCCAGCATGGCCTGGACCTGATGGGCGCCGATGTCCCATGGGGTCTTGTTGTGATCGGGGGTATCGACGATGACCTCGCTCGAGCCCACCGCGGGGCGCAGGTCCGGCGATACTGCGCGCTCGCCACCACCACCGGGGACATCGCTGACAAGAATAGGAAATTTGTTAGGCATCGTACGGACCTTCCAGCCCGGCGTATCACACTCTCCCTCGGGCCGGTTGGCGCAGATCTCCGGCGGCGTGCGTTCTTCGCGGCCGGGGCAGAAGGGGCATTGGTCGTCAGGCTGGTCCTTGCCCGGTTCGGGTCCCGGGGCATGGGGGCGTTTTCCGCGGCCCGCTGCCAGGATGACCCACTCCGAGGTAATGGGGTCTCGTCTCAGTTCCGGCTGTACGGGCAGATCCGGCTGCTTTGTATCCTCCGCCACCCGGTCTCAGCCAGCCCAGGGTTCTAGGGTCCACTCGCCGGTCCCGGCGTCGAGGGCTATGTCGTAGCTTCTGCCGTCATGCGCGTGAACGCGGAAGAGCGTCTTTAAGTGACGCCCCTCGGCGGCCTCGACCTGCCAGCGTTTCTTGACCGACAGGACCGTGAGCTTCTTTCCGTCGAGCTCAAACGAGCGTGGCGACTCGTCCTTCTTGAATCCGGACCAGGCATGGACGGTTATGGGCCTGCTTTTTGATTTGTCTGTACCGGCGCCGGCGTCTCTTGCCTTGTCCGGCTGTACTTTCTTTTGAATCGACATGGTAGCCTCCCTCTTTTCGGACGGGCCGGTCTCCTGGATTATTTCAAACCGCAACCGCGTCCCGGTCAGCGAACATTATAACGGGTTATGCGTGTTTGGCACAGGCGTAGCCGGTCCGGGGTTCTGGCGCATGGCCATCAGAAGCACCAGCATGGCTGTCAGCCCCGTCGCCGCTCCAAAGAAGAACGGCGTCCGTGCTCCCGCCGCGTCCCATAAAAGGCCCGCGGTCAGGCTGGAAAAGAAAGTCAGTATGCCGGTAAGCGTATTGTAGGTGCCGAGAGCCGTGCCAGCAGCCTCACGCGGAGCCATGTCGGCGACGAAAGCTTTCCCTACCCCTTCTGTCATCGCCATGTAGAGTCCATAGATGGTAAAGAGCGGCCAGACCGCCATTGAGTCACCGGCAAGAGCGAAGCCCAGATAGACCAGGGAAAAAACGAGGAAGCCCGCGGCGATCACGCGCCGCCGGCCGATGCGGTCCGACAGCGAGCCTGCCGGCATGGAAAAAACGCCGTATACAAGATTATAGATAACATAGGCAAAAACGGCTGCCATGGCTGAGAGCCCGAGGTCCCTGGCCCTGAGGATGATGAATGCGTCGCTGGAATTGCCGATTGCGAAGATGGCGCTGGCGAGCAGGAACAGTTTGAAGCGGCGGTCGAATTGCGACAGCGACAGGCGGGGCGGATGCCCGTGTGAGTGGTCGCGCTTTCTTTCGCGGATAAAAAAAAGACTGACTACGCCGAGTGCGCCGGGAATCGCCGAGAGGAGGAATATCGTGCGGTAGCGCTCCCCGATCAATGCCAGGGCTACAAGCGCAAGCAGCGCCCCCAGCGAGGCGCCCGCCGTATCGGCCGCGCGGTGGAAGCCGAAGACACGGCCGCGGGTGGCCGGTTCCGATGAATCGGCGATGAGCGCGTCGCGCGGCGCGACGCGAATCCCCTTCCCCAGCCGGTCGCCGAACCTCAGGGCGAGGACCATGGGCCAGGCAAAGGCGGCGGCCAGCAGCGGTTTGGCGACGGCGGAGATGCCGTACCCGATGATCGTCAGCGGCCTGCGCCGAGGCATGCGGTCCGACAGCCAGCCTGAGTAGACCTTGAGGATGCTGGCAGTGCTCTCAGCTATCCCCTCGATAAGGCCCACAACTGCGAAGGGAGCGCCGAGAACGGAGGTCAGGAAGAGCGGAACCAGCGGGTAGACGATCTCGCTGGAGAGGTCGGTAAGAAAGCTGGTTATTCCCAGGATGAAGACATTGCGGCTGATGCCGGGGACGGGAGATTCCGGATCGGGGTTTTTGGGAGGCGTCATATAAAAACTCCGGTTTCGACTTGAAGGGGACACCTTACTTAATTCGTACCCTGACTTTCAATAACCTGTACACACTTTCATGAATTAAGTAAGGTGTCCCCGGTCAATGCGGCGGCATCTTCGCATGCTTGAGTATGTAGGCCAGCTCGTCGATGGCGGCTTTTTCGAGCGGCAGCTTCCTGAGACTGGCGACCGCTGATTTGACGTCATATTTTACCCGCTTCAGCTCGACCCGACCGTCTTCGAGTACGGCATAACTCGCCTTGGCAATGCCGTCCCGCGGCTGGCCGACGCTGCCGACATTTACGAGCAGACGCCCCCCGATCTCTTTCATGAACGGCATGTGGGTATGCCCTGTCAGCAGGATGTCGGCCTGTGAAAGCTCGAGTTCGGCCTTCAGATCCGCATCGCTCGTATCCGGGAAGAGATAGCGGAAGAGATTGTCGCTAGGGGCCCCGTGCACCGCGCAAACTTTAAGCCCGTCGAGGTCGAGTGTTACGATGGTCTCAGGCCTGCCTGTCCAGTCGATCTGCTCACGGCTGAGCACCTGCCGCATATATTCGCGGGTGATCACGGACAGGTGTTTGAAGGCACTGCCGCAGGCACAGTCGACCCAGAACGCCAGGGCGTTGTCGTGGTTGCCGCGGACACGAACCAGTGGTATTTCCAGCTTCCTGAGGTATTCGATGCAGGCGGCGGGGCCGGGGCCGTAATCGACGATATCACCCAGGCATATGACCGAGTCGCACGGCTCTTCGATAGCCATCAGCGCGTCGATGTTGGCATGGATATCGGAGATGACCAGCGTTCTCAAGAGCTACTCCTGCCCCTGGGTGGCGTAATTGACGATCATCTGGTCTGTGAGCCATTCCACCGGAGCCTTGTCGTCGGTAAGGATAGTGCCTCCCGGCGGGACTTCCACAAGGCGCGGCGCCAGGAAACGCGCCAGTTTTGCCACTTCCGGTGGCATGACGCCGTCTCTGCCTGCAAGATCCGTCGCCAGTGTCTCCTCTCTGGTCGCTACGACCAGCTGATTGAACTGCCCGGTCTCGAACGTATATGCGGACGGGAAGACATCGCGCATCGTCGCCGCGATGGCATCGGCGACGGCGTTGTCCCCGGGGGTCTTTCCAACGTTAATAATGACGACGCCACGGTCGCTCAAGTGGTCGGAGATCTCACGGAAGAACTCGCGGGTCGTCAGGTAAAAAGGGATATAGGGTTGGCGGAAGGCGTCGACGGCGATGAGGTCCCAGGTCTTGTCGCTGGTCTTGAGGTAGGGCCGTCCGTCGGTCACGTGCAATGTCAGGCCGGGCTCGTTCATGTCGAAGTACCTCCGGCCCGCCTCGACGACGTCGGGATCGATCTCAACCCCGTCGATTTTGATATCCGGGTAGAAATATGTCAGTTGCCGTGGTATGGTGCCGGCTGCGTTGCCGATGACGAGCGCGCTTTCGGGCGATTTGGCGGAAGCAAACCACGGGGCCACGCTGAAATAATCCCAGTAAGCTCCGGTCAGCAGCCGGTCCGGGTTATAGATGGAATGTACTGCCCAACCCTCGTTGAGTTTTAAATACCTGGTGCCGCTCTTCTCGGTGACCTGGATGTAATGGTATGGAGACTCGGTTTCGAAGATGCTGCTGGCGTCCGGTTTGATCGCCCCCTGGGGTATTGCAATACCGGCAAGCAGGACAAGCGGGGCACCGACGAAGATTCTGCGCCCCAGTCCTGCCGCTGAAACCGCCGCCAGCGCACCGGCGAAGACGAGCATCGTGTTCCTGGTCCCGATCCAGGGAATTAGCAAGAGCACCGGCAGGAATGTCCCCACGATGCTGCCGACCGTCGAGAGCGCGTAGAGGCTTCCGGAAACGTTGCCCGCGGTCTCGACCCCGGTCACCCGCAGGCGGATGGCGAACGGGGCCACCATCCCCAGGATGGTCACCGGAACGGCGAACAGGAGTACGGTGACGGCGAAAGATCCGATGAACGCGCCGGCTGAGATCTGCTCGAGTCCCCTGATGGCCAGCCCCATGATCGGGCGTGCGATAAAGGGAAGGATCGCGATGGACACGGCCGCCGCCATCGTCAGCGTGCATAGCAGGCGCGGTTCCGGCCTGCGGTCGGCGAGCCTGCCGCCGAGGTAGTAGCCCGCCGTGAGGTATATGAGGATCAGGCCGATCAGGTTGGCCCAGATGTAGAGGGAGTTGCCGAAGTACGGCGCCATCAGCCGCGAGGCCGACATCTCGGTGGCCATGGTCGTCATGCCGGCTGTGAATACCAGTATGTACAGCAGCGCGCGAGGCAACTAGTCTTCCAGTTCCCTGCGGCGCTGTTCCGGTTCGTAAGTGTGGTCTTCGGAGTCGGGCCCGTAGGGCTCGTCGGGAGTGAGGATGCGGATCGTCTTGTGCTCGATCGCGCGCATGAGGCGGCGTTTGGCAAACAGTCGTACGATGCGCCTTACCGGAGGCAGAAGAAGCAGCAACCCCACGATATCGGTGATATAGCCGGGTGTAAGCAGGAGCAGGGCGCCGGCGAGGATCATCGCCCCGTCGATCAGCGAGTCCCCGGGCATCTTGCCGAAGCGGAGCTCGTCCTGGATCCGCGCGACGACCGCGTAGCCCTGGCGTTTTGCCAGCGCCGCACCCGCGACGCTGATAACGAGCAGCACCAGGATCGTCACGCCATAACCAAACTGCGAGCCGATCTCGATGATGACCAGCAGCTCGAGCAGGGGGACCGTTATGAATAATGCCAGCATGATCATGAACATGGCATCAATTCTCTACCCGCTGATGGGGGAAATACAAACTGGTCAGGGGCAGAAACAGAACAATCAGGCGATCAGCCCGCCAACCTCTTCGGCGACCAGCTCACATACACGCCTGACCGCCGCTTCCACCGATGGAGAAAGACGCCGGTCGTCGGGGATGACGCTGGCCACCTGCACGGCGAAGACGATCACCTCGGGGTCGGCGCCCAGGAGGCGCGCGTTGGTCACGAGATGGGGCACGCCCATGCCGTGGATGTTGTTGGAGCGCAGGTTCATGACGTCGGCTTCGTCCGGGTTGAAGCGGAAGATGGCTCCGGGCTCGGCACTGGCGTCGATTGCGTCGATCACCATGACCACATCGGAATCGAGGAAGTGTTTGAGCAGCCCCATGCCGGCGGTGTTGCCGATTACTACATTGACGTTCGGACCGAGGGCCTGAGCGTCAAGCTCCTCGACCACGAAGATGCCCAGGCCGTCATCACCCATGAGGGTGTTGCCGACGCCGAGGATGGTGACAGAGGGGGCGGCGCCTTCGGCGCCGCCCCCGTCGACTTTATTCAATTGATCCGGCACTCGCCCGGCCGCTCGCTGTTTTCCCGTTCGACGTTCCCAAACCGGATGGCATTTATGACCGTTTCGGCGGCGCGTTCTTGCCCTCGCGCCAGGCGAACATCAGCGGCAGCTCACGCGCCACTTCGGCGATGACCAGATACAGGTGGATAGCCGCGGTACAGATGAATATCCACATCAGCAGATAGTGGTAGCTCTTCATCGCCGCCAGGCCGCCCATCGAATATGTAAAGGATTCGAAGAAGGGCTTTGTCGGAGACCAGAGGCACAAGCCCGTAAGCGTTATCAGCGGTATGAATACAAACGCCCACAGGAGGTACATGCTCTTCTGCAGCGGGTTGAACTTGTATACCGAGGGGTACGTATTGCGCAGGAACAGGTAGTACTTGATCGTATCCCGCGCGGTGCCCTCGCCCTCGTGTCTGAACAGGCTGAACCAGTGGTAGTCTTTTCTCTTCACGCGGCCTCCGGGCGGCGCCGAGCCGGCGCCGAAGAAAGCCCAGTAAATGCGGATAACGGTCGCGAACAGGAACGTCCACATCGCAACCTGATGAATAGATTCAGCATAACCCATGAAGCCGCTGAAGAACGGACTGTGGATATAGAAGCCCGTGAAGATCAGCAGCACCAGCGACACCATGTGAACAGCGTGCATGATGATAGCCGGCCGCGGGTGTTCTTCTCTTGTGGGCGGGATGCCTCTGGACATGGCCGCCTACCTTACCTGGAACTTGAGGACTTTGTTGGATTTCGGTTCAATCACGTGAACCGCGCACGCCATTCATGGATCGAATGTGTGAACGGTTCGCAATATCTCCAGCGGTTTGGCCGGATCGGCGACCGGTGTTCCAACCAGCGCTTCCTCGACCGGTCCCCGCACTCCCTTGTCGTCACGCGGTGACAGGTTCCAATTGGAGGGCGGCACCGCGGCATAGGTGTCGATCTTTTCGCCCTTTATCTTCGTGTAATGGGAAAGCGCGCCGCGCGGGGCGTCCCAGCCGCTCTGGCCGGTGCCGTCCTTGCTGAAATCGATCTCGTTGTAGACATTGGTCTCGCCCTTGCCGATATTGTCGAGCAGCTCGTCGGCCCAGCGCAGGGCGTTGTCGGAATTCACCTTGGCCTTGATCACGCGCGCCGCGACCCGTCCGAGGTTGGAAAGCAACACCGTCGGGTTTCCTGCCTGCCCGACAGCCGCCAGGGTATCGTCGACCAGCTTCTTGACCTCGGGCCTGCCCGCAAGGTATGCGACCAACACCTGGGCCAGCGGGCCGACTTCCATGGGCCTGTCTTCCTTGCCATAACGGACCGCCTGGGTCCAGTCGTACTTGCCCTCCGGCAGTCCCTCGCCTTCCATCGGCGGCATCTTTGTGAAATTGATCGGCTCCTGTCCTACGTCCAGCGGATGCTTGCCGGCGCCGACGCCGTCGTCGAACCAGGAGTGCTTGGTGTACTGCCGCACATCGTTGAGATCGACTTTCTCCAGCGCCAGCTTGCCGTCGAAAATGCCTCCGCGCGGGAAGAGCCGGTCGTACGGGTCCTGGCTTTTTTCGTCCAGAACGCCCCAGGTGAGGAAATTGCCGACGCCCTTGCCGTAGGTGGCAAGGTCGAGGTAATAGGGCGCGATGGCCAGCAGGTCGGGCACCATCACGGTGTCGATGAAGGTCTTGATGTCGGCCATCTGTGATTTGTAATACTCGATTTCCTCGATGCCGGGCATCTGCGTGACTCCACCCGGAACATAGTTGTTGATCATCGGATAGCGTCCGCCGAGCATGGCGCCGGCGTCGCAGGCTTTCTGCTGGATCTCCAGCGCCTGCAGGTAATGTGCCGTGATCTCAAGATCCATGTCCGGAGGCAGCATGTAGCCGGGGTGATCCCAGTACATGTTTGCGAAAGGCCCGAGCTGGCCGGAATCGACGATCGCCTTGACCTGCGCCTGAACCGCCTTGAGGCCGGGGGTCGTCGGATTTGCCTTGAGAGCGTTGGGTACGTTGACGTAATCGAAGCCGTTCAGCTGATAAAACCAGAGGATATGGTCATAACCCAGCTGTGTGGCCTCCATCATGTTCCTGATGAGCCTGGCGCTGTCGGGCATCTTGTCCATCCCCATCGCCGTCTCTACGGCCCGCACCGAGTTGAAGGCGTGCGGCGTCGGGCAGACACCGCAGATGCGCTGGGCGAACTGCCATATACCCTTGGGATCACGGTTCTTCATGAAGATCTCAAAACCGCGGAACATCGTCGCTGTGTTCCAGGCGTCCGTTACCTTGCCGTTCTCCACCGTGCAGGTGATTCGAAGGTGGCCTTCTATGCGTGTGATCGGATCGATGACTACTTTTGTCATCTACTTACCTCCTTCTTTGGAGCCTGGTTCTTCTTCCTTGCCTTCAACGGGGGCTCCCTTAAACAGCCTTCCCGTCGCGGCCTGACCGACGAAATGAGCGCCGATACCTACTGCCGTGGCCGCTCCGAGCGCGACGCCGACCTGAGTGGGTGTGATGTCGCCAGGTAATCTGATGCCCGGCGCTTTTTCATAGAATGGTGATTGCTTGTCCCAGAAGTCCGGCTCGGAGCAACCGATACACGGACCGCCGGCAGCAACCGGCCAGGAGACATTGCCGTTATAGCGCGTTTTGGGACAGGGACCGTAGGTTACGGGCCCCTTGCAGCCGACCTTGTAGAGGCACCAGTTGTTGGCCGAGCCCTCATCACCAAATTGCTCCACGAACTCGCCGGCGTCGAAGTGGCCCCGGCGATCGCAGTCGTCATGGATCAGATGTCCGAAGAGGAACTTGGGCCGCCCCAGGTCGTCCAGCTCCGGCAGCTGCTTTTTGACGAGCACGTAGAGCAGGATGGCCACGGTGTCGTCTGCGTTGCCCGGGCAGCGCGGTGAGTTGATGACCACGGGATCCTTGATGCCAGCATCTTCTCTAAGGAAGTCGGCAACACCCTTGGCGCCGGTGGGGTTGGGTTTCGCCGCCTGGATGCCGCCATAGCAGGCACAGGTGCCGATGGCGATGGTAGCTTTGGCCTTCTGGTAGGCATCCTTGCACATCTCCATCGATGTCATGCCGCCAATCGTGCAGGCATCAGGAATACCGGTGGCTATGCCGCCCTCCACAATATAATAGAAATCCTTGGAGTCAACGATTTCGTGGAAACTTCTTTTCGCCTCGCTGCCGGCGGCGGCCATGACCGCTTCATGGTAATCGAGGGAGATCTGCTGCAGGATCAGGTTGGCGGGTCCGGGTTTGCGCATCTGGAGCAGGTTGACCGAACAGCCGAGACACTCCTGGAAGCAGGACCACACGATCGAGGGCCGCTTCGCCAGCTGCTGCAGCGCGTTTGCGACCTTGGGCGCCGCCATCGGACCGCTGAGCCCTATCACGGCAGCGAGCGCGCCACAGGTCTTGAGGAAATCTCTTCGTGATAACCCGGGGAACAGGGACATCTCTTCGTGTTCCAAGGTTTCGACCTCCCTCTTTTAACGCCGCCCTTCAGGTGTCGGACGGCTATGTTGGTGTGCACAATGTGCATCCGCGTATACTCTATAACAACTATTAAGCAGCTGTCATTAGTTTTCCTCTCCCCCGCAAAGAATTGTTTAAAACTTATCGAGGCAAATACGTCCGAAGCGGGTGATAATCTGGACGCGACAGGCGCCGGATATGGAAGTAGAATATAGCGGAGGTAGATATGGATGCAGCCAGCTTACAGCGGAAACTGGAACAGCTCGACGGTCGTGGCTACAAGGCTTACCGTCAGATACGCGGCGCATACGAGTTCCCACGCTTCACCCTCTTTGTGGATTACGTTCAGGGAGACCCCTTCGCGGCGCCCTCGCGGCTGCGAGCCAGGGTAAGACAGGATCTGGCGGGTTTTAATCCCGGCCTTTTCACCCTCCCCGTGCGCCGCATCGCTCTCACGGACTATCTGGCCCGCGCCTTTCAGCAGTCGATCGGGTTGCACGTAAACGGGCACCGCGGCACGGGAAAGTCCGGCTTTATGGGAGTAGACGCGGGAAACCAGGAGATCCTCGAGAGAACGGCTGCGGTGGTCACCGATGATTTTGTAGAAATACGCTTCACGGCAGGCCTGCCGGCGTCAGGGCGTCGTTGCCTGGGGCACGAGGCGGTGGCCATGCTCATCGGTGAGGTTCCCCGTCTTGTCGACAGCTCCATGTTCCATGAGTCGCTCGACGCCGATATCGTGAGTGCGCATGTCGAGGCCGCCGAGGACCAGGAGTGGCTGCGCGGCCGGCTTTGCGAGATGGGCCTGATCGCCTTCGTAGGCGATGGCTCGATACTGCCACGCGAGAGCGGGATCAGGGACCTTCCATTGAAGACCGCCAGCACCATCGCTTTTCAGTCGCCGGATGAGCTCAAAGTGGAAGTCTGCCTCCCCAACAGGGGCAAAGTGACAGGAATGGGCATTCCCGAGGGCGTAACCCTGGTCGCGGGCGGCGGATACCATGGAAAGTCGACGCTGCTCTCGGCCCTTCAGCGGGGCGTTTACAGCCATGTGCCCGGAGACGGCCGCGAACTTGTCGTAACAAGGGCTGACGCCGTCAAGATCCGGGCCGAGGATGGGCGCCGCGTGGAAAAAGTGGATATAAGCCCGTTCATATCCAACCTTCCCTTCGGCACCGATACCGTTGCCTTCTGCACGGAGAATGCGAGCGGCAGCACCTCACAGGCCGCCAATATCATCGAGGCGCTTGAAACCGGCTGCAGGATGCTGCTGATCGACGAGGACACCTCCGCAACCAATTTCATGATCCGGGATGAACTGATGCAGCGTCTGATCTCGCGCGACAAGGAGCCGATCACTCCCTTCGTCGACCAGGTCCAGAACCTATATAAAGAATACGGCGTGTCAACGATACTGGTGATGGGCGGGTCGGGTGACTACTTTGAAGTGGCCGATACGGTGATAGCAATGGAAGACTACAGGCCCCTGGTTGTCACGGAGAAAGCGAGGCAGATCGCAAGCACCCGCCGGGATATACGCGTGCGCGAGAGCGGCGAACGCTTCGGTGATCTCGTCAGAAGGGCGCCGGCGGCGAGCGGGATCGACCCGCGGCGCGGTAGCCGGGACAAGGTCCAGGCGAAATCCCTGGGTAGCATCGCGTTCGGCAGGCAGACCATCGACCTCGTCGCCGTGGAGCAGATAGTTGACATCAGTCAGACACGTGCAATAGGCGATATGGTCTGGCATGGCCTCAGGCGGGGATATTTCAATAGCGAGTCCCCGATGGCCGGCGTGCTCGACCGGCTTTTTGATGACATCAGCCGACTTGGCCTGGATGTAATCTCTCCATATGCTGCCCAGGATGAAAAGGGAGTACACCCTGGTGACTATGCGATGCCCAGGCGACACGAAGTGGCTGCAATGCTCAATCGCCTGAGGACCCTGGCGGTTCTACAGGAACCGGGCGGTCCGGTTGTTAAAGACTGAAAGCTTGAGGACGATAAAGCAGAAAACCCGGACGGGCAATACCGGGGTAATTTCGGTACAATAGTCACATACGCAAACAGGCCGTTTGCATGGCTGAAGCTGGGCATCTGCACCACTTCCGGTCCACTATTACCAGGGGAATCACATGGGTTACGAAGAAAGCAAAAACTGGACACTGGAACAGAAGGAAAAAAGGAGCATCGAGGTTCTCGAGGAGGCCCTTAAGCGCTTCGATGGGAAGATCGCGACTACCTTCACCGGCGGCAAGGACTCACTCACGGTGCTGCACCTGCTGAAACGCATCGGTGAAGGCACGGTGCCGATACCGGTGCTCAACCTGGATACCACCGTAAAACCCAAACAGATCATTGAATTCCGTGACCGCATGGCCCGTGAATGGGACCTCGACCTCATCATTACCACCAATAACGAGGGTCTGAAAAAGATCACGATCGCCGAAGACCATGAGCAATGCTGTCTGGTGATGAAGACTGAAGCCATCAACATGGCGGTCGAGGAGCATGGCTGGAAGGCCCTCATAACAGGCGTGCGCTGGGATGAACAGCCTGCCCGCATCAACGAGGAATATTTCTCAGAGCGTCCGGAGCACACGCGCGTGCAACCGATCCTCCACTTCTCCGAACTGGATATCTGGGCCTATATCGAAAAATACGATCTCCCCTACTGCGAGCTTTACGACCAGGGCTATCGCAGTCTTGGCTGTGCGCCGTGCACGCAGAAGAGCACGAAGCCGCGCGGTGATGGGCCCGAGCGGGAAGGGCGCTCGCAGGAAAAAGAGGAGATTATGAGTCAGTTGCGGGACCTGGGCTACTTCTAGAGACAGCTGCGAAAGCCGTTTTTCATCTGGGGGCGCACATCATGTGCGCCCCCTGTATAATTGACCTCGTGAGCAAGTTATTTATATACCTCATAATCATCTGGTCGCTGGTCAGCCTTTCCGGAGTGTCGATTTTTCTCTTTGACGCGCTGGGTCCGGCCGCGGTCCCCGAGGCCGAGGGCGCCATCGATCCGGTTACGGCTGTTGTATTCTGGGGGATTATGTGGTTTATTCCCGTAGTCGTGATGGCAATCGTCGGACGCAGGCAGAGGTGACTGAGAAATAGGCACACCTATCAAGCATCCCAATAAGGAAAACGCAGTTCTGGAATACATCCAGGACCACCAGATGATGGCGACGGTGATCGTGATATTTATTGCCGTCGCGGTGGGACTGTTCCTCTATCTTCTGTCATCCTCCGCGGGCCCGTTGCCCGGCTCAGCCACTGTCAGTTCGGATGCCTACGCTGCAGGCAGCCAGCTTGCGGACAGCGCCGGAGCGGTCTCGTCCGATGCCGCCGACAAGGATATCCGGCAGGCGGATTTCGCCGCGCTGCTGGCGGACGAACATGCCTCAGCACAGGGCGTTGAAAACAAACTGTTTATGGACATCGACAGTGATGGAGCACAGGAAGCTTTGTTGCTGGTGCGGGGAGATGGGGAAAACCGTCCGCTCGACCTTTATCTGTACAAGGTAAAAGATGGCAGGGCGGAAGTCATATTCAGGGAAACAGGTGTGGCTCAGGGCGAGGCAACGTTCCAGGGTCCGAGGCTTGTCGTAACGGAGGGCGTTTATGCGCCGGGCGACCCGCTCTGCTGTCCCTCTTCCATCAAGCTGACTTATTACGTATTCAAGGACGGCGCGCTGGTAGTCTCCAAGGTCGAGGCCGCCCCTTCTGGTGCGCGGTAGGTTTCAGGCCCAGGCCTGTCAAAGCCGCGGCCGGTCTGTTGTGTTTCCCGGCTTTATCCGGACATCTTTTATCGGAAACGCCGCGTCGAAAAAACGTTGCCGGCTTTCCGTCAGCCGCTTCCCCTGATCAGCTTCAACGTCGCCAGACGGTCGAGTAAAATCCGTTCATGCTCCCGCTCCCATTTTGCCAGTTGCTCGAATATCGACCGCGTTTCGGGATCCTCTGCCGCGCCGGCGCCCTCGAGGTACATATTGTAAGCCTCCCGCTCGTTCTCGATTGCCTTCTCCATCAGCTTGATGACATCCATGGTCCGCCTCCAGTCATTATTTGTTCACGATTGTAAGAATAACCATAGCTGAAAAAGACAAAGCCAGAACCGTCACCGAGAGCCAGAGCCCCAGGTTCTTCCACGTCTGTTTGTGCAATGCCTGGGCCAGGAAGTGCGTTCCCACCGCGGCTGACGCGGAAAAGCCCCCGATGATCAGTAACAGCAGGACGGGCGAATTGTGTTCCACGGTCACGACGCCAGCGATTCCCTCCCAGGACTTCAGTACATAGTAAAAAACCAGGACGAATTCGACGAAGCCAGCGGCGACCTGTAGTGACAGGCGTTCCTTTTGAAGCACGAGGCTGCGGGACAGAAGCTGTTTGCTCTGTTCCTGGATCGCAGCTTCCTCACCGGCCCTCAGCAGTTCCACCTGGGTCCTGACGACCTCGATGGCAGCCTGCGCGTTGCCGCGGGAGAAATCGAGACGTCTGGCCTCGCTCGATGCGGCTTCCAGGTCAGATTTAAAGACATCCAGATAATGCCGGCCGATCTCATCCCGGGCTTCGGCCCGTACTCCCAGAAGGTCGGTCAGCGCGCTCTCGAGCTGTCCGGTCTCCAGGGCGATGCGATCCTCAGCCTGCCGTACCATGAGAGAGTCGGTCGCAAGAATCCCGAACATGCGGGAGAGGCCGGTTATGCGTTGCTCGAGCTCCAGGGTGCCCGTCGCCTCCGACGCGCTGGAAACAACCTCCTGGTGTAACAGCGCGCTGACCTGCCGGTCGATGTCGTTGCGCTGTTCGACTATCGTCCGGCGCTGGTGGCCGAAATGAGACGCAACACGGCCCAGTTTTTTTACCATTGCGTCCATCCGGGGGAACGCACCCGAAAGAAAGAGGTCGACATTATCAGTCTCCAGAGCGTAGTAATCACGCCCCCGATGACCGTGTTCGAGCATGTGCGCTAATGCAGCATTTTCGCCGAAGGTCTCCGGGTCCAGATCGCTTGTGACAACGCGCCCATCAAGGATCGAATTCAATATCGCAGTCGGATCGGAGCCATCCGCAACGCCCGCGGCAAGCAGGGTCGTCTCGCCGAAGATAGTCGCACCCGCTTTCTTGACGCGGGCGCGGTCCGCATCCACGCGTGCGAGCAATTCACGCCACATCGACTCCGGTTCCGCGGCGTCAGACGATTTGTATATGGCCTCGATAGCCGTAAGGTCCGGGAGCACAAGCAGGCAATAGTCGACGTCTTCACCGGCGGCCCGCTGGATAATCCGGCACCGGCTCGCGGGTTCGTTTGCATCCTGGGTAAGACCGAGTGACATCGCCGGCTCTTGAGGGGCCTGTTTTTCAGAGGTGAGCAGCGACCAGATTTTCTGCTGGTCTTCGTCATCCTCTTTGAGCAGATAATAGTAATGTACAGCCGTACATCGGAGCTCGCGCTGCATTCGGCCTCCCTGTCGATTCTGAGTTCCTGAAGCTGATGCGTAAACAGATTTTAACTGCAGCGGAGCGTATAAACCAGAACGAGCCAACCGGTGGTTAAATAATGAACGTCCGCGGAGTACCGGCTACGGACCATCTATCGTCAGGCTGAGCGACGCCACGGCTGCGAAACGTGAGAAGCCGGAGCGCAGTCATCAATGTTTTCGGTTTGCCGGACAGGGATTCGGCAAGCCGACAGGGATGCAGCGACAGGAAGATTATTTTCTTCAAAAATATATGGGGAACCTGACGAATCATCCAGGTCACGCGAGCCGGTCAGCTGCAGGAACACGAGAGTGATAATCGGTACAGGAGAGCTACAGACCACTCCAATAAAAATCCAGTCGCCAATACTCATGATCTGCGCCTCCTGTTTGCTCTGAACATATCCCCGGCGGCTGCGGGTGATAACCGCCTGCCGGTTTGATTACCCTACCATCGGCTCCGGACGGAAAAAGCACAAATGTTGCAGCCGGGCATATAAAGGGGACACTGTTACATGGACGCCGATTGGCAACCCGGTCCGGGTCGGGTAGGATTCATGCGCCGCTTTTGTCAGTTTCAGCGTCGGCTTTTTGAGGATGAGCGCCGGGTCTGTAGCGACGTCGCAAGGCGGTTCCCGCGGATTTCCAGATAAGGAAAAAATGACGGCAACCATTAAGTCGATATATATACATCCGTTTGAAGAAGCCGGCGCCGGGTTGCCTGAAAATATCGCCGCCTTTGTCGGGAAGGCCACCGGCGTCAAAGCGGCCATCGGGCGGAACCTGCCCGGGCCGAACGACTCTCTGGACAACCGGAGGGGCCAGCACAGGGCGCAAGGTTTTCTTGACGCGCTGAGTGAGGAAAGGGAGGGCCTTTTACGAACGGCGTCGGGAGAAGTGCTGCTGCTGGGCATAACCCGTCTTGATCTGTTCGTTCCAAGGATGAACTTCGTCTTCGGTGTAGCCGAACGCGAAAGCGGCGTGGCGGTTGTTTCCATGTGCCGGCTTGATCCGGAATTTTATGGGGCCGAACCGGACCGTGAGTTGTTGCGGGCGCGGCTTCTCAAGGAGTCCGTACATGAAATCGGCCACGTCCTCGGCATCAACCATTGCACAGACCCGGACTGTATCATGTATTTTTCCAGCACTATCGGTGACACGGATGCCAAGGGGCCGGGGTTTTGTTCCCGCTGCAAGAGCAGGCTCGAGGCGCACGAAGATTAACAGCGGCAATCAGCCGCGGACCCCGTTTTAAAAATACCTCTCCAGCTCTTTACCCATCCCTGCCGGATCGAATGGCTGCCGTACGAGCGGTGGCCTGCCAGCCAGCAGCGGAATGGAATCTTCCATCACTGGACGATTGTTCCTGTAGATGACCCCGGTAGGTATCCTGTCGCCGAACTCCTGCGCCAGGTGGAAGGCGGCATCCCGATCGGTTGGATCATGGCCTTCGTCGACGCGGTAGACTCTCTCCCTGTACCAGGCGAGGGTGTTGATGCGGTTGAAGGAGACGCACGGCTGCAGGATGTCGAGCAGCGCGAAGCCCTTGTGCTCCATTGCCTTTACCATGAGCTCTTTCAGGAAAGCGCCATCACCGGTGAAACCGCGCGCCACGAAGCTCGCGTCCATGGCCACGGCCAGCGCCACCGGATTGAGCGGCTCGAGCAAGACGCCGAACGGCTGCGCCTTAGTGACGGTCCCCTCCTGCGTTGTAGGCGATGCCTGTCCCTTGGTGAGTCCGTATACCTGGTTGTCATGAACAAAAAGGCTGATATCGTTGTTGCGCCGCATGGCGTGCAGCAGATGGTTTCCGCCCTCTCCATAGCAGTCGCCGTCACCCGCGATCGCGATGACGCGCATCTCGTGGTTTGCCAGCCGTATGCCGGTCGCTACCGGCAGGGTCCGGCCATGAAGGCCGTTGAAGGTATTGCCCCTGGTGTAATGCGGCAGCTTGCTCGACTGGCCGATTCCCGAAACCATGATGATCTGGTGCGGTTCGAGTCCCTGCGCTACCATCGCCTCCTTGAATGTCTTCAGGAGGGAGAAGTTGCCGCACCCCGGGCACCAGGACGGTTTCTGTCCCCTGTAGTCTTCTAGCTCAGGCATCGAGATACTCCAGAAGGTCGTCCAGCAGGAAAGGTCTGCCGTCGTATTTGTTCAGCAGGTGGGTGAACTCGTATCCGGTCTCCATGCGGACCAGCCGCGCGAACTGGGAGGTGGCGTTGTTCTCAACGCAGACGGTACGTCCGGCGTTGCGCAGAACAGCAAGGTAATCAAATTCTTCCGTACCTGGAAAAGGCCAGATCTGGCTGAAGTGCAGCATGGCTATTTTATGACTTTTCTGCATTACGTCAACCACTTCCTTCATGACTCCATAAGTAGAGCCCCAGCCGGTGATTACCGTCTCGGGATCGTCGGAACCGTAGAGCAGCGGCGGTTCGATCTCCTTGCGGATCAGCGGCATCTTTTTCAGCAGGCGTTTCTCGACCATGCGGACCCGCGTTTCGGCGTCTTCCACGAGATGCCCGTCCTCGTCGTGTTCGTCGCTGTCGGTCACGACCAGGTGTCTGGAAGCGCCCGGTTCGGCCAGCGGTGATACCCCTGTTTCCGTGTACGCATGCCGTTTGTATTCATCCATGCCGGCGAGGACGTCCGCCCGCAGCCGGTAATCCACATATTTGATGCGCGAAGCGTCCAGGCTGTCCAGCGTCCACTCCGAATCGACGAGGTACTGGTCGGAAATGATGATGGCGGGAACCTGGTATTTCTCGGCCAGGTCAAAAGCCTTGCCAGTCAGATAAAAGGACTGCTCGGGGCTGCCGGGCGCCATGATGATGCGGGGGAACTCCCCATGAGCCGCGTTGAGCACGTAGAGCAGGTCACCCTGTTCGGTGCGCGTGGGCAGGCCGGTGGCCGGCGCCGGCCTCTGTCCGACGAAGATGACAACCGGCGTTTCCGTCATCCCGGCCAGCGACAGGCCCTCGACCATGAGGGCGAAGCCGCCGCCCGCCGAGCCGGTCATCGACCTGACGCCCGCGTAGGAGGCGCCGATCGCCATGTTGACGGCGGCGATCTCGTCCTCGGCCTGCTCTACCACAAGACTGTACTCCGTGCTTTTTTCGGCCATGAAATTAAGGATGCCGGTGGACGGCGTCATCGGATATGCGGCATAGAACCTGCAGCCGCTCATCAGTGCTCCCAGGCCGACCGCCGAGGCGCCGTCGAGCAGCATGCGCCGGCTCTTTTCCGGCGCGGACGGCACCACAAATCTGCATTGAGAGCAATGGCGGCTGGCGTATTGCGATCCGGCTTCGGCCGCGGCGATGTTCTGGTCGACGACCTCCTGCCCCTTCCTGCCGAAGGTCTCATTCAGGAGCTCTTTCAGAAGGTCCAGGTCCATTTCCAGCATCCCCATAACCGCGCCGACAGCGACCGTATTTTCCATCAGCCTTACGCCGGCGCTGTCGATGGCGATTTTTCTGAAGGGGATATCGAGGAACTCCGGGGCCTCGTAGCGCTCCTTGATGGTTTCCGCGTCGTATATGGCAAGTCCGCCGGGGGTCAGCGCGCCGCGATGCAGCTCGGCCGTGTTTTTATCCAGGGCAATCAGGATATCAACCAGCCGGCGTGACGAACTTACCGGGCCGTCGGCGAAGCGCACCTGATAATAATTATGGCCGCCCCGGATGCGCGACATGTAGTCCTGATGGGTGAAGACCTCGAACCCGTGCCGCGCGAAGAGCTTCGCCAGCACGGCGCCGATTGTCTGGAGCCCCTGGCCCGCCTGCCCGCCTATCCGTATCGTGTAATCCATGTCTTATGATTAATTTCCTGTAAGCGGCCCGGTTAAACTTATATAGATACTTTAATGCGCCGCGCAGGAGACGCAGGGGTCATACGCGCGGACCAGGCATTCGATGCCCTCTATCAAACGGGAGGGCTCCCAGTCCCGGCGCGCGTCGACAAAATGGTTGATATCATCCTCGATATTTGTCAGATTCTGGGCGGTCGGGGTTATTATGTTGTCGTCAGCGATGAGCCCTTCGGCGTCAAGCGTATACGAATGGTAGAGGGTGCCACGAGGCGCCTCGGTCGCCGCCACGCCGGTACCGGCTCGCACCTGGATCTCTCCGGGCGTGGGATCACTGTCGAGGCCGGTTTCGAGCAGGCCGTCGATCAGGCTGATCGATTCCACCATGGCGTGCACCAGCTCCACGGACTGACAGAAGCTGTTGAGGAATGTGTTGTAATTCGGGAAGGCATGGCCTGATTCGTCCAGTATGCTTCTGGCGCTGTCCTCCAGGAGCTCGTGGTTCATGTTCACCCTCGCCAGGGCCCCGGTAAAAAACCCTCTGCCGGCATGGACGCCGGCTTTTGCCGCCGTGCCGGGTATGACTTTCTCGCGCAGCGTCGCGCAGAAGTCTTCGGGCGTTGAACAGTAGCCCTCGCTGGAACAGATATCACCGCCGTAATAGGCGTACTCTTTCTCATCATGGAGGGCCAGATATGTGGTCTTGCGGGAAAAGTCCGGCATCGACAGCCCACCCACTATGCGTGCAAGTCTGGCGGCTTCGGGCAAGGCTTCCTCAAGGCGCCTGCGCAGATCGGCGAGCCGGGTCACGGGCGGCAGATGGCTGAAACCGCCGACCCTGGTCGTTATCGGGTGAACCGAGCGCCCGCCGATAACATTGACCATGTCGTTGCCGAGCTTTTTCAACAGCAGCGCCGATGCAACTTCATCGGGGTGCGTATTCGCCATGGTGAAGGCGCTCTCGGCGCCGAGGAAATCTGGCAGAACGAGGAAATAGACATGGAGCGAATGGCTTTGTATCCATTGCGCCAGGATCATCAGCCGGCGGAGGCTGTCCGTGACTGGTCTGGTTTTGACATCGAGGGCGGCCTCCACGGCTTTGAGAGCCGTGACATTGTGGACCGACGGGCAGACACCGCAGATGCGTGAGGCGATCGTGGGCGCGTCGAAGAATTTGCGGCCCCGCAGAAGGCCCTCGAAAAGCCGCGCCCCCTCCTCGTACTTGAGTCTGGCGGAGTGAACCCGGCCTTCGGCCACCATCACGGTGAGCGACGCGTGACCTTCGATCCTGGTGACGTGTTCGAGTTTGATCTTCAATGAAAGCCGATTATGAAATGATTATCAATACCAACCATTCAAATATTTTTGTGCGGCTTGAAATACCCCCACCGAGGATTCATAAACAAAAAGAGGAAAAAAGAGCCACAAGGTGAAACAGGAATGATCATCCATTGCGTTCTATTTTGGCGCACCCAAGTAAGAACAAAGGCCTAAAATTCGAAAAACTCAAGTGTAAGTTAAGACTTTAGTGATAGCTCGCTGTATTCATACAAAGCTTCAAAAGGAAGTTGGCAATCCTTTTCGATTTGTTCGCGGCCACCCTCTTCTCGATCAACTAAAGCAAATGCCATTACGGGGTCTAAACCTTCGTCACGACACGTATTTATTGCTTTTATAATTGAACCACCACTGGTGACTACGTCATCAACTATAGCTACACGCATACCCTTTTCAACAGGACCTTCTATCCAAAGATGAGTCCCATGTTTTTTCGGTTCTTTTCTTACAATAAAACCTGAAACTGGGTAGTTCATCAGGAAGCTGCAAGTAACAATGCCGGCTACTATTGGATCTGCTCCAATGGTTAGCCCACCGACATTATGGACATTTTTCTCTTGAAGCTTAAAAACCAACAGCCTGGATAAAAGCGTTAGTCCTTCAGGATCTAGTGTTATCTTTTTGCAATCGAAGTAGTGATCGCTTTTTTTCCCGGATGAAAGCGTAAACTCACCTTCTAGGTAGGCTTTTTCTCTGATGAGTTTACCTAAGCGTGATTTTATTGTTTCAAAATCGTTCAACTGGGGTTTTGCTGATTGGAAAGCATACTGTTTAATGGTGGCAGTATTTAATGCCAATTCAGCCTCCTCCTAGGGAATTTCTATCTTTTTAAGAGTATCTTAAAAAACTTGGCATGCCAAGGCTTCAGCTCATATTGGTATTCTGTGCTAATAGTAGCAGCCCTTTAAAAAGCACACACACACTAATGATTTTCTTCGCGCCACTGATCGAAAAGCTCCTGGTATTCGGGCACAAGGGAACAGTACTTCTGCAGCTTGCGGACGAGGTCGGGATACGTGGTATCGCGCGACATGATCTGAATAGCCGATTTCAGGTTCGGCTCCTCGGTCGGCCCGCGGCAGCCGTCACACGGAACTCCCATGGAAGGGCAGACTACTCCGCAACCGGCCCGCGTGATGGGTCCAAGGCATGGTTGCCTCTCGATCAGCAGGCAGCGGTTTTCCAGCACCTTGCATTCGACGCATTGTGGATAGGCTTTCAGCTGCGGTGTCCGCCCCGCGATCAGTGCGGTCAGTGTCTCCATGATCTCCCACTTGCTGGCGGGGCATCCCCGGAGCTGAAAATCGACGCGGACGTAGTTGGAAACAGGATATATTTCAAGAGTGTCCAGGTCCTCCATGCCCTTGTAGACATACTTCTTCATGTCCTTGAGGTCATGGAAATGCTGTGCCGCCGGGACTCCGCCAAAGGAAGCGCAGCTTCCCAGCGCCACCAGCAGTTTCGAGTTGCGCCTGACGTCCCGCAACACCTCGGGCTCGAAGGACCTCGCGGGCACCCCTTCCACGAAGGCCACGTCGAAAGGGCCGTCGGTATTGTACGCCCTCGCCATGGGAAAGTGCAGGATGTCAACCGCACGGGCAATGGCAAGGAGGTCGTCCTCGAAGTTGAGGAACTCGAGCGCGCAGCCAGCGTCGGAGGTGAGCGAAAAGATGCCGACCTTCAGCCTGCCCCGATGAGCCGCGGATGAACCGTCCCGGTATGTCATCTCAGCGCTGACGATATCCCCCTGATCTGTTCGATTGAAAGGACCGGCCCCTGGCGGCAGGTATAAAAACTCTCCACGACGCAATGCTCACACTTGCCGACGCCGCATCGCATGTTCCTCTCCAGGGATACATAGATCTGCGAATCGGCAAAACCGATTTCCTGCAGCCGGTCGAGGACGAACCTGAACATCACCGGCGGACCGCAGATCAGCACCTGCGTATCGATCGGCGAGAGGTCGACGACATCGAAAAGCGAGGTGATGAGGCCGGTTCTTCCATGCCAGTCCGGCGTGGCCTCCTCGACGGCAATCTCAAGGCGGCAGCACTGGCGCCACTCTTCATATTCGTCCCGGAAAAGCAGCTGGTCCGGGCTTCTGGCTCCATACAGCACCGTCAGCCCTCCGAATTCCTTTTCCAGGCAGACGGCGTTCTTTATGGCGCTTCGCAGGGGGGAAAGGCCGATGCCTCCGGCGATAAAGACCAGGTTCTGGCCACCCATTTCTGAAAGGGGAAAGCCCCGTCCGTAGGGTCCCCTCACCCAGACCGTATCGTCCTGCGCGAGCCGGTGCAGGGCCCGGGTGACATTGCCGGTCTCACGCACGCAAAGCTCGAATGTTCCCTTCTGGGTCGGCGGTGAGCATATCGCGAAGGGCGCCTCGCCGATGCCCAGCAGGGATGTCTGAACGAACTGGCCGGCGGAGAACGAAAATGACTCGCGTAGCTGCGGGTCCTTGAACTGCAGCACGAAGTGACGGTTCCCGGGTGTAAGCAGCCGTGTTTCCAGCACCCGCGCCGGGCTGGGGATATACTCGTTCAGCCGCGTTTCCCCGAAAGAGTTACCCGCAGCTTCAGCGTCCATCGGTCACCTCCAGCACGCTTTTGATAACCTGGCGCGGATCTATCGCCGCGGGGCAGAAATGGAAGCAGGCGCCGCAGCCCGAGCAGCCGGCGCGATCGAACGTTTCCTGCATCCTCATGAACTTGTGTGAGAAGCGGTACCAGATGCGCTCGGATCGGGCCTCGCGGAAGTTATGGCCGCCGGCAACGCGCGCAAAACCGATGAGCTGGCAAGAATCCCAATGCCTCAGCCGGTGTCCGGCGGTCGGGTCCAGGCCGGTCTCGTCCCGGGTATAGAAGCAGTAACACAGGGGGCAGACAATGGTGCAGTTGCCGCATCCCAGGCAGCGGTCGGCCAGTTCATCCCACATGACGGCCCCCATCGACTGTCTGATCTTTTCCGGCAGCGCCGCCAGGGGCCAGCGTATCTCGTTCCCGCTTTCTTCACCGGGAGGCGCCGAAATCCCGGCAGGTTCCTCCAGGACACTCACGGGAGCGCCGGCGACAAGCCTGGCGCCGGCCTCTGTGCCGACGATCATGCGCAGGTCGCCGTTTGATGCCCCCATGGACGCCGGCACAAGGAAAAGGTCAAAATCGCCCGGACCCACATGATCATGACCTGTTTTTTCACAGAAACATCCTTCTGTGCGTTCGCAGGGAACACCGATGGTGATCGTTCTGCGACGCCGCTCCATGAACGGGAAGTCAGGCCGGTCGTTCTCCATGACGGTGGCAAGCAGCCTGTCGGCGGAAAGCTCGCAGACATGGAGGCCGAACAGGATGGTATCTTCCGCGTGGAGGTCCTGCAGAAGAGAGCCGCCCTCAAAGCTGAAAAGTGTCTCCGACGGTGGCAGTAATGCCTTTTTGAAGGGAATCACAGTCCGGCTTTGAGGGAGGTCGACACCTGTGAGGCCCAACGGCGACACATCCTCGAAGATACGGTTACCGGCCTTGTACGACGGCACCAGCACCCTGTAGTCGGATGAAAGATCCATCAGCCACCGCCGCAACTCCGGCGGCAGGGTGCTTCCCGGAAAGATGTTTCCCGCTTTTTTGACCATCCACAGCCTTTCATCCGGTTTATTCATCGTGCTGCTTCGTGTTGGCGTCGTACACAAACCGGATTAAGTCGCCAGCCGCCCTTCGCGTCACATGTATACTCATATCCCCACAATTCCCTCCACATACTCACTTGAATAAATAAATTTCTCAAGCGAGACTTTCTGAACCGGCTCGGGGTAAAATAAAAACATGGATATCAGCGAAGACATCATTTCAAAGGCCGTTGAGGAAGAATTCCATAAATGCGATATCTGTGGTTACAGGCGCGGCTTTCATAGTTCCTTCCAGCGTAGCAAAGAAGGCTGCGACATAATCCTGATCTGCCCGGAATGCGGTCAGCGATACCGGGTGGGGTGGACCGCGAAGCTCGACTGACAGCACGCGCCCGGTCCGGCCAGCCCCCCCATTGGCAGGAAAATCGGCAAAGAATCGGAATAATCAGCCAGACAACGGGAGGTTACTTATGAAAAGCGATCGCGCAAATATCATGGCTGTGGTCCAGATCATGTTCGGGATCATCATCTTCACCAGCTCGTTCTGGCTTGGGGACGGGCAGAAGGGAACAGCCCTCTTTATCTATGGCTTTGTCACCGTGCTGCTGGGTGTAGTCACAGGTGTGCTGGCCACGTCGAGGAAGCAGTAGAGTCTGGCCGAAAGGCCTCCAGTCTCTCCGGCGTCTGGTGTCCGGACTGGACTGGATGAAAACAGTTATCTTGACACATTCCAAAAACACGTGGGATAATAACGCATACCCGTAGGGGTAAGACTGATGATTTTTACCAGCTAAGGGTAAATCCTGGCTGTATTGGTACCTCGAAAAGGCACTAATTCATGGATTGCCGGACCCCGGACAGAAAAAATACGCTCGAATCGACTTTCGTGAGGATTCAGAAGGCAAGGTGATGGTCGCGGTTGCAAAGACAGACACAGAAAAGGTAATCAACAGGCTTCGCCGCATTGAAGGCCAGGTTCGCGGTCTTCAGAGGATGATTTCCGAAGAAAAGCGGTGTGAAGACGTACTGACACAGCTTGCGGCTACGAGGGCGGCCCTGGATCGCGTGGGCGTCTACCTCATCAGCAACCGCATGAAGGACTGTCTAAAGAACAGCACGGAAGAGCTGGGGCTGGAGGAAGTGGCTGTCGAAGAGGCTTTCGAGATCTTCATGAAATACATCCAGCATGTAAAGTAGGCGGGTGTTGAGCGGTCCGGGATTTCCGCGGACATGGGTTGTGATGGAAAAAACGAGATCGTGTCTGGCCGGCCGCCCGAGGAGGCGGCTTTTATATTTTTACCGACCGGTCATCGCGACGGCCCTCTCTAAGACTCCAATTCGGAGGAAGCAAAGCCGCAGGTGGCGAACATTTATCCAGGCGCAGGCGTAACGGCCGCGCGCTATGGTATCATTTCATCTGCAACAGGAAAGTTTGAAGAACACGGTTTCTGCCCCGCACAAGGGCATCCAGGAAATCCATTGAACTCATTTAAGGCGGAAATCCCCAATGCCTCGTCGGCGTAAAAACATCAGACGCAGAAAAGGGCGCAGGCGCTCAGTTTTCCTGGTTGGGCTTGGGATCATCGCTCTCAGCCTGATCTTCGCGCTCCTTGTTGGAATCGAGGCCGGCATGGCACTGATCAACGATCTTCCCAAGCTGGAAGAGGAGAACTTCACATCACTGGGCCAGACTTCGCGGATCTACGCGGCCGATGGCTCGCTGCTGGCGGAAATCTATGGCACGGAGAACCGCACCCTTGTTCCGCTTGCTTCAATCCCCCCTTATCTGCAGCAGGCCACAATCGCCATCGAGGACGAACGATATTACGAGCATGACGGCGTCGATTACGAGGCCATCGGCAGGGCGGCGGTAACGGATGTCAGCCAGGGGCGGCTGGCTGAGGGCGGAAGTACCATAACCCAGCAGTTAGTCAAAAAAGTCTATGTGACCGATGAGCGCAGCTTTACCCGCAAGTTCGTTGAAGCGGTGCTGGCAACCCAGCTGGAGCGTATCGCCAGCAAGGAGACGATTCTCGAAAGATACCTGAATACTATTTACTATGGAGAGAACGCCTACGGCGTGGAGACTGCGGCCCAGACCTATTTCGGCAAGAGCGTGACCCAGCTGGACCTCTCAGAGTGCGCCCTGCTGGCCGGCCTGCCGCAGGCGCCATCGGCATTCTCACCCAGAAATGACATGGCGGCCGCGACTGAACGGCGCAACACGGTACTGCAGAAGATGGCCGACCTCGGCTATGTCAACCAGGCGGCGGCCCACGGAGCAGCCTCACTGCCGGTCACGCTGAACATGGGAAGCGGCGCCGTCAACGAGCCGTATTTCGTCGAATATGTCAAAAAACAGATGATTGACAAGTACGGGGCAAAAAAGGTCTTCGAGGGAGGCCTTCGCATTTATACGACAATCGAGCCGGGCCTGCAGGCCGCCGGTCTCGAGGCTATCAAGAATACGCTCAACGAAACGGGAGATCCGTCGGCGGCGCTGGTTTCCATCGATCCCGCCAACGGCTATATCAAGGCCATGGTCAGCAGCCAGGATTTCAACAATTACCAGTTCGATCTGGCCGTTCAGGCCAGGCGTCAGCCAGGCTCGTGCTTCAAGCCGTTCGTGCTCACGGCTGCGGTGGAGCAGGGAGCCGACCCCAAAAAGACTTATTACATGTCAAAAGAAATAGATATCCCGATGGCAGGCGGGGGGCCGCCGTGGCACGTCGCAACCTATGATTTCAAATACTTTGGCGCGTCCAGCCTGGAGCAGGGAATGCTGCGATCAGACAACACGGTCTACGCCCAGCTGGTCATGGACGTCGGGCCTGACAAGGCCAGGGACGCCGCCGAGCGGCTGGGGATCAAAAGTCCGATGACCGCTAACCCTTCCATCGCGCTGGGAGGGCTGGGGCAGGGTGTTTCACCGCTGGAGATGTCATCCGCATACGCGACTCTGGCGGCAAACGGCATGTATGCGGAGCCCATAGCCATTACCAGGGTTGATATGCCGGACGGCAAAGTGGACTACCAGGCGAATCCGCAACCAAAAAAAGTAATCAAGGACTGGGTAGCGTATGAGGTCACCAAGGTCCTCAAGGCGGATGTCGAAAAAGGCACGTCCGTAAAAGCGAACATCGACCGGCCGGCGGCGGGCAAGACAGGGTCGACCGAGAATCTCCAGGACGCCTGGTTTGTCGGATACACCCCCGAATATGCAACGTCTGTCTGGATCGGCTACCCGGACGAACAGCTGCCCATGACCGACGTACATGGTGGGAGTGTCTGGGGCGGCGGTTTTCCGGCGACCATCTGGAGAGATTACATGAAGGAAGCGACAAAAAACCTGCCCGTGAAGGATTTTGCCCTGCCCAAGGAGAAGCCCGAATTCAAGAAACTCGCCGGCAAGTACGTCATGTACTCCGGCGGAGATGCGCCGACAACGCGCGACGATGCCTACGGCAACACCGGCCGTACGACAGCTAATGGTGCAGGCAACGGTACGGAAACGAGCGACTAACCGCAACCCGGCTGGAATTTCACAGGCGCTGAGCGGTATTCAGGGTGAAAGCGGGATTAATCCACGGTTAGAACGATGCGGGATGGTCGCTGACGAACCTCAGCAGGTCCTGATTTCCTACCAGCACGAGGAAAAGATCGACGGTCAGAGGAGCGAACACCAGTGCCTGGCCGGGCAGCTCGAGCGTCATCCTGGGAAGATCCGTGCCCAGTTCACAGGCAAGGCTGGCGGCTGAAGACATGGCGGAGGCCGTATGGGCGGCGATGGCCTCCAGATTGCTGTTATCTCCGGTCGAAGCGACCAGCAGCCCGTCAGCCGAGACGAGCGCCGCCGCCGCGATTCCTTCGATGTCCATGTACGGCGTCAGCACGTTATCCAGAGCGCGCGACGCTGTTCTTCCGCTATCCGTCATCGTTCCTTCTCCAGGACTTCTATCAGCTTGTCAAGATCATCCGCGTTTGAGAATTCCATTTCGATTCTTCCTCCCTTCCCGGTCCATCTGACCTTGACCGGGAGACGGAAAGCTGAATAAAGAGCGTCAGTCGTCTCGTCCATCAACTCCTGACCTACCGGGAAATTCTGGGGCTCTTTCAATTTGCTCCGGGGAGCATCCTCCTTTTTCGACAGCTCCTCGGCCTGCCTGACCGACAGTCCTCCCTTGACGATCCTGCGCGCAAGCTTTCGCTGTCGCGTCCTGTCGGAAACGGAAAGCAGGGCGCGACCATGTCCCTCGGTCAATTTAGCCTGCTCGATCAATTGCTGAACATCATCGGGAAGGTCGAGCAGCCTGATGGTGTTGGCTACGGCTGAGCGGCTGCGGCCCAGTTTATTGGACAGCATTTCCTGGGTGATACCGTAATCTTCCTGAAGGTTGGCGTAAGCCCTGGCCGTGTCGATCGGGTTGAGGTCCTCACGGCTGATGTTTTCGATAAGCGCGAGCTCGAGGGACTCCGCGTCCCCGGCTTCCCGGATCAGAGCGGGCACTGTCTCAAGACCGGCGATCCGCGCCGCGCGCCAGCGTCTTTCTCCGGCCACGAGCTCGTAACCGTCTCCCCGCTTGCGAACAACCACCGGCTGGACCAGGCCGACGGCGCGGATCGACTCCGCAAGCTCCTCGAGCGCGTCATCGTCGAAGATCGTACGGGGCTGATGCGGGTTGCCGGTAATTTGACTTAAAGATAATACGTGATACGGTGACTCATGCCCGGGCGAAACAGGTGCTTGACCTACAGTATCATCCTTGTTTGTACTTATCAGCGCGGACAGGCCTCGGCCGAGGCCCTTGCTCGCCGGTTTCTTTTCGTTATTCACGTTCGACCACCTCCGTAGCCAGATCAAAGTAGGCGTCAGAGCCCGCGCAGGTAGGGTCGTAACGCGAAATCGGTTTACCAAAACTCGGCGCTTCGCTCAACCTGATGTTGCGAGGTATCACGGTCCTGTAGGTAAGCTCGGGGAAATGGGAGCGCACCTCATCGACGACCTGGGTGGAAAGTCTGGTGCGCGAGTCGAACATGGTCATCAGCAGGCCGGCTATCTGCAGCCCGGGGTTCAGTCCCTGGCGTACAAGCTCGACGGTCTGCAGCAGCTGGCCGAGTCCTTCCAGGGCGTAATATTCACATTGGACCGGTATTATGAGCTTATCAGCAGCGACAAGCGCGTTAAGTGTTATGAGCCCCAGCGAAGGCGGGCAGTCAACAAAAATGTAGTCAAAATTGCCCCTGACTGTTGCCAGTGCGTCCGCGAGCACGAACTCCCGGCGCTCGCGTCCGGGCAATTCGACTTCGGCGCCGGCAAGGTCAGGAGTGGACGGGACGAGAACCAGCTGGTCGACCTGGGTGGGCAGAATAGCCGAGTCAATTGACGCCCCATTGGTAAAGACATCGTAAATAGTGCTGTTACCAGCATAATCGTGTATTCCAAGACCATGGGTGGCATTGCATTGGGGGTCAGAATCAACAAGAAGGACCGCCGCGCCAGCCTCAGCCAGGCACACGGCAGTGTTTACACAGGTGGTAGTCTTGCCGACGCCGCCCTTCTGATTTGCGATGGCGTAGATCTTGCTTAATCCGGATCTTGCGTTTAAATCCTGCATAAAGGCAGTCTATCAGAAGCACCGGACGGTGACTAGAAATCGCCGAGCGGCCTTTTTCTGGCTACGCCTGGCCTGCGCGGAAAGCGTTCCGGCGTGGGTGAAGTTTTGGAAAAAACCCAGATATGGAGGTTCTTTGCGTCGGAATAGGGCTTTACAGACCCGATGCGGACCAGGGTTCCCCCAAGGAGCTCAGCCACCTGACAAGCCTGTTTTTCATCACCGGGGCTGCGGTCTCCACGCTGCAGCAGCGCCGAACCGCCTGTTTTCAGTAACGGAAAACAATACTCCAGAACCTCCGCTATCGAACCGACGGCTCGCGCAAAGGCAATATCGAAAGTAGCTCTCATTTCTGATCGGCCCGCGTCTTCGGCCCGCGAGGCAAGGACAAAGGCGTTGTCGAGCCCAAGTTTCATTACTGTTTTCTCAATAAACTCGCATTTCTTTCGCCTGGCCTCAATCATGGTGACGTTCAGGGATGGGACCGCGATTGCGAGCGGCAACCCCGGAAAGCCGGCGCCGCTGCCGATGTCGACCGCAGATTCAGCCGACTTCGTCTCTGGGAAATCGGCAAGGCCGAGACTGTCGCGAAAATGTATCGCTACTATATTTGCCGGCTCTGTGACCGCGGTGAGGTTTCTGTCAGACTGCTCTGTAAGCAAATCAAGCAGTTTCTCAAATGAGGCGATCTGCGAAGCGTCAAGGTGGAAATCGGATCCCAGGGAGGATTGCCAGGTCATCGTCCCGCCGCCTTTATATAAAGGGAAAGCACGGAAATGTCAGATGGAGAAATACCCGCTATACGCGACGCCTGGCCCAGGGAGGCAGGCCGCATTCGCGCCAGCTTCTCCAGCGCCTCGTTAGCGATTCCTTTCAGATCGTTAAAAAGGAAATCCTCGGGAATCATCATTTCTTCCAGGTAACGCCTTCTATCAATATCTCGCAATTGGCGGACGATATATCCGGCGTATTTTGTTTCTATCTCTGCCCTCAGGACCGTATCCGCTGAAAAGCGGGAAATATCATGTGGAAGTAGTGGCAGCAGGTCATTGATGCCGATTTCAGGCCGTCGGAGTAGCTGAGAGACCGCCTGTGCTTCAGAAACCGGTGAACTATCCAGTCCCGCGAGCACGGAATTGGTCCTGTCATCTGGTTGAAGACGGGTTGAATCGAGCAGTTCCAGCAGCAGTTTGAGGTCGGTTTGTGATGCTCTTATCGATTCCATGTGGGCATCCGGGACTAGACCCAGAGAATTACCGGCAGGGCTGAGGCGGGCGTGGGCATTGTCATGTCTGAGCAGCAGCCGGTATTCCGCTCTTGATGTGAACATGCGATAGGGCTCATCGACACCCTTTGTCACAAGGTCATCGATAAGAACACCAATATAGGCTTCATTCCTTCCGAGGACCAGGGGCTCGTCGTTTCTGGAACTCAGCGCGGCGTTGATTCCAGCCATTAGTCCCTGCGCGGCGGCTTCTTCGTAACCACTGGTTCCATTTATCTGCCCCGCGAGGAAAAGGCCGGAAATAGCTTTGGTTTCGAGTGAAAGCTTAAGCTGGCTTGGGATTACGTAATCGTATTCGACCGCATAACCGGGACGCATAATGCGGGCTGTTTCCAGGCCGGGGGTCGCCTTGATGACCTTCTCCTGAACCCAGACGGGCAGACTGGTCGTAAGGCCCTGAAGGTAAAGCTCCTTTGTGCGGCGACCTTCAGGCTCGATGAAGATAGGGTGCCTGGGGCGATCCGGGAAGTTCATGACCTTGCGGTCAATCGATGGGCAATACCTCGGGCCCTTTCCGCTGATAGAGCCGGTTTTGATCGGTGACAAATGGAGGTATTTTCTGATCACCTCGTGGGTATTCTCATTGGTGTATGTCAGGTAACAGGGGATCTGTCCGGTGGAATCGGCTTCTGAAAAGGGTGAAAAGGTCTGAATGTCCTCATCTCCGGGTTCCTGCTTGAGGCTTGATAGGTCTATCGACCGCGCGTCAATCCGGGGCGGAGTCGCGGACTGGAAACGCCCTAGTTCGATTCCATTCGCTGAAAGGCTCGTAGAAAGTCCGATTGCCGGTGGTTCTCCCATACGGCCGGCGGGGAAACGCATTTCGCCTACGACTATCTTTCCATTAAGAAAGGTCCCGCAGGCAAGAACGACAGAGCGGCACTGGATACTGCTCCCATCTGTCAGCTCGATACCCCTCAATGTTTCACGTGAAACATTGAGGCCTGCCACCTGCCCTTCGAGGATCCTCAGGTTCGGTTCTGAGGCGAGTGCCCGCTTCATATTGTCTTCATAGACCTTTTTGTCTGCCTGGGCGCGAAGCGCCCTGACAGCGGGGCCTTTGCTCGTGTTGAGCATTTTCATCTGTATGAAAGAACGGTCGGTGTTGCGGCCCTGCTCACCGCCGAGCGCATCTATCTCGCGAGTGAGTTGTCCTTTCCCAACCCCGCCAATCGCGGGGTTGCACGGCATCAGGGCTATCTTTTCAAGGCTTAGAGTCAACAGGAGGGCAGAGCACCCCATTCGCGCGGCCGCCAGGGCCGCCTCGCAACCAGCATGCCCGCCGCCAACGATGATCACATCGATTGAGCCAAGGCTATTTTTAGATTCGTCACTCTGATTCATTGCTGCTGTTCCTGATTTATTTTTTTAGCAACCTGGATCATCTGTCCTGACAGTTACAGGTCGCGATTTCTGATCGGTGATCCGCTGGCAGAGTTTCTTAACAAATTTAGTATCAGTTATCAAAACACCGGGGTCATGCCCGCTCTGTCGCGCGGCTGCTCCCCTGCCGGCCAGCAGGCCAAGAGTCGCCGCCTCGAGATAGTTACAGCTGCCTGCAGCGCGCCCAGCAATAAAAAGGCCCGGATTTGCCCGCGACTCCAGGTTCGCGTCTACCTGGTCAGCGGCAAGCACATGGTGGTAGACGGAATAGGAGGGCCGTGTGATCCAGGCGTCCGAAAGCCCCGCATGTTCTCGCAGCAGTCGCAGCTGGTTTTCGCGGTTGCCTCGCGACTCCAAACCATAGCCAAGTATCTCACCAAGCTGCCGGCCATCCAGGAGGAGGCGAAGGCCGTTACTTGACCAGTAATCATTATTTTGGTCTATAGTGCGGCAGTCCAGATCGGGCATTGTGCCCGCCCATACCTCGATCATCTGTAATCCCGCTATTTGCAGGCAATTTGTCAGCGCGTTGGCGGGTATTTCACCGATTCGCCCACCGGGAACGACCGCTCCTCCATCGTCGACTCTGGCCTTAAGGAATGTGCCAGCCGTGATGACGACGGCCGCGGCGGAAAAACGTTCCCCCAGTTTTGTGCCGACCATCCAGCCATCCGCGGAAGGCTCCAGCGAAGTTACCAGCGCCTGCCTTGATTCCAGGCCAGCCTCATTTTCCAGCATCTCCTTGTAGGCCAGCCCGAGCAGGCGCCTGTCGACAGATAGCCTCCCTTCCGGCTCGCTGTCTATGACAACCCCGTCCAGGGCGAGCGCATCCGGGAGCCTGCCGCCCAGTGCGGACATTTCCTTAAACAGCGAAACGCGAGGATCGCCCGGTCCATCGATCAGAGAGGGAGTCGCCGGCGGATAGCCGGCCATGTCGAGATTAATGGTGAGGCAAAGGGTGTGCGCTCCAGCCCCGGCGGCGGCCATGGATGCTTCACAACCAGCCGGCCCGGCGCCAATAACAATCACATCGTATGCAGGAATGTCGATCGCGTCATTCACAAAAAAACCGCGGGCTCTTATTTGCCGATGCAGAATTCATGGAAGATCACGTCCAGGAGCTCCTCGACGAATTCCTCGCCCGTGATTTCGCCCAGTGACGCCAGAGCGTCGCGCAACTCCTCGGCGATGATCTCTTCTCCCAGCCCCACTCTGAGGCCCTGTCTTGCGAGAGCCAGCGATTCGGCTGCGCCCTCAAGAAGACCTCGATGGCGCTCGTGCGTGATTATCGGGCCCTCCAGTGGCGGCAACGTACCGCCGAGAACCTTCGAGGCGATTCTTTCCTTGAGGTCCTTCAGCCCCTGCCGGGTCATGGCCGAGATGACAACAGGGCGTGAGGGAAGAAGTCCCTGGTTGAAGCTCGGGGTGCGCCCCCTGAACCTGTCGGCCTTGTTGATGACGTATATCGCTTTTTCGGCGGGGACGGAGGTTATCAGCGCCCGGTCGTGATCGTCTTCCCGCTCGCTGCCGTCAAATAAACAGAGAACAAGGTCCGCCTCGTTCACGGCGCGGCGGCTGCGTTCCATCCCTATCTGTTCGACCTCATCGTTCGAGGGTCTCAGGCCGGCCGTGTCGATTAGCTGCAGGGGGATGCCCTCAACGTTGATGATCTCTTCGATCGTGTCCCGCGTAGTGCCAGGCACTTCGGTGACTATGGCTCTTTCGCGCATCAACAGGGAGTTCAGCAGGCTCGATTTACCCACATTCGGCTTGCCGACGATCGCTGTTCGTACGCCCTCGCTGAGAACTCTTCCCACGAACGCCGAATCTATCAGCTCCCGGAGTCTGGTCTCGACCTGCTCAAGCCGCCCGTCGAGTTCAGCCCTGTCCAGTTCTTCCACATCCTCATCCGAAAAGTCGATCTGCGCCTCCGTGGACGCGAGCAGGACCAGCAGAGCGCGGCGGATCTCCCCGATCTCCTCTGAAAGAGTTCCCTCAAGCTGGGCGAGCGCGACCTTGAGCCCCGCCTCGGTCTTGGCGGATATTATCTGCGCGACGCTCTCCGCCTGGGCCAGGTCGATGCGTCCGTTCAGAAACGCGCGGCGGGTGAAATCCCCGGGGCGAGCCAGTTCGGCGCCATGTCTTAAAAAGAGCGAGAGTATATTACGCTGGGCGATCGGCCCGCCGTGGCAGTTGATCTCGACGATGTTCTCGCGCGTATATGTGCCGGGAGCCCGCATCACGCCTGCCAGCACTTCATCGATACGGACGCCGTTTTCAGGGTCGCCGATTATGCCGTAGTGGAGCGTGTGGGAGTCCGATTCGGATAACTTCCTGCCGCTGCGTGAACGGAAAACCCGGTCACAGATGGCAATCGATTCGGAACCGGTCATGCGCACGATGCCGATGGCGCCCGCACCGAGCGGCGTTGAAATGGCGGCTATTGTCGGAAAGTCATGCACGAAGCGTATTATATCAGCGCAGGCCGGTCGCCTGATGCCGGGAGCTGAGCATCGGACATTCGCGCGCGCGAAAGCTGCTGTGTCCCGAAAGGTTGGCCGGGCCGCGTTTTTTAAAGTAAATTATCCTGATCCGAAGACAGGGCGGGGATGGCCTCCGTCCGCACGGCCTGATCAAAGCCGGCGGGCGCCGTGGATATACGCGGCCCGCAAGCGTTGCATCCCGGTCCCGGAAACGATTAACAACTCAGGTAATAGGTTAATATACCCATTACGATTCACGGCTCCCAAGGGGGAATCATTTTGGCGGAAAACAGTAAAGAACAAAAAGGATCCTTTCATTTCTCTCCCCGACCCAACCGGGCGGCCCAGATCGACTGGCAGGAATGGGGCGAGGAAGCTTTCAGGCGCTCACTCAATGAGGGAAAGCCGGTGCTTCTTTCCATCTCCGCGGTCTGGTGCCACTGGTGCCACGTCATGGATGAGACCAGCTTCTCGGACGACGAGGTCATCCGGCTCATCAATGAACATTACATCCCGGTCAGAGTCGACAACGACCGCAGGCCGGACATAAACCAGCGCTACAACCAGGGTGGCTGGCCCACGGTCGCGATGCTCACCGCCGAAGGCGAGGTCATCACCGGCGTGACGTACCTGGAACCCGAGACGATGAGGAAGATGCTCAATGACATCTCTGGCCTCTATAGCAACAACAAGGCGGAGATAGACGAGGCCATAAAAAAGATCCAGGCCCAGCGGGCCGAGTTTGAGAGTCCGGTGCCAGGCGAAATGAGCCAGGCGATCATGGCCCATGTCCTTGAAGTGGCGGGTGACGTCTACGACAAGGAGATGGGCGGATTTGGCGCGCTGGCGAAATTCCCGTACGTCAATGTATTGAACCTGATCCTGACTGTGCTGTCGGAAGGGACTATCGGCGAGCTGGAAGTGATGCTCACCACAACACTCGACGCCATGGCCGCGGGCGGCATGTACGATCAGCTCGAAGGCGGGTTCTTCCGCTACTCGACCAACCGCGACTGGTCGGTCCCGCATTACGAGAAGATGCTCGAGGACAACGCCGGTTTGCTGGCGGTCTATGCCGAGGCTTCCCGCATCCTTGAATCCGCTGAATATGAACGGGTGGCCCGCGATGTCTACAGGTTCATGGATACGGTGATGCTGAACGGCGAAACCGGAGTCTTCGGCGGCAGCCAGGACGCGGACGAAGTTTATTACAGCCTTGATGAACCGGCCCGTGAAAAGCACGGAGCGCCCCATGTGGATCCGACGATATATGCCGGATGGAATGCCGCGGCGGCGTCTTCTGTTTTGAGGTGCTTCCAGATTTTTGGTGATCAAGGATTTCGCGCCCGGGCGGTCGGTGTGCTCGATTATATCTGGGACAACATGTGGGACGCGAAGCTCGGCGTCTACCGTTTTCATGACGGCGGGCCACAGGTGCCGGGCCTTCTGGCCGACACGGCCCTTCTGGCGACCGCCTGTCTGGATGCATATGAATCCGGGGCCGGTGAAATCTGGCTGAGCAGATCTACGGCAGCGGCCGCCTGGATGCTGGCAAATCTGGAGGATGGATCAGCTGGCGGTTTTTATGATTGCGGGGCCGTGCCCGGCGACAGCGGCCTGTTCCCGGTGAGGGTGAAACCGCCGGTGGAAAACAGTCAGGCGGCGTCTGTGCTGATCCGTCTTCGACAGAACACGGGCCAGGTTCGTTTCGGCGATGCGGCCGAGCGGGCCTTATCGTTCTTTTCCGGCAGCTACAAGGAGCTGGGGCTGTTTTCCGCGGAATACGCGATTGCCGTGCAGCGTCTGCTCGAACCGGCTGTGCGCGTAACGATCGCCGGTCCTCCGGGCGATAGCGGTACAGACGAGATGATCAGGGCCGCCCACAGGGCACGCGTACCGTTTCGTTCCATCGAGGTCCTTGATCCGGAGATACACGGGGAGGAGCTTGACGCGACGGGATACGGGTACGCCGGAAAGCCCATCGCATACATCTGCATCGGCGCCAGCTGTCAGCCCCCGGTAACCGAACCGGAAGAACTACCCGGCAGGCTGGAAGCGGGCTGGGCGAGCGCAAACCGCTGAGGCAGGATCCAGGTCTTATATGGGACGGCGTGTTTTTTTGAAGGAGACAGGTCATGACCAGCAATAACCAGACTGACGTTGTCAAAGAAATGGCGCCGGTGCGCGCAGGCGATTCTGACACGAGATTCGCCGGGGAGCTCCTTGGCTCGATCGGGCAACTGCTGGGCCGGTTCGTTTCCCCGGATGGCCACACGGTCGATTATCCTGGTCTCGAAGCCTGCTCCGATTATCACGATTATCTTGAGAAATCCCTTGACCTTGCTCGGTTTGATCCCGCAGTCCTCGAAGATCGCGAGCATAGACTGGCGTTCTGGATCAACATCTACAACATGACCGTCATCGATCGTGTCGTTAAACTATCGATAAATGATTCGGTCGAAGACGACAAGGGGTTTTTCAGCCGCGAGGCCTTCCAGGTCGGAAGTCATAAATATTCCCTGGACGATATCGAGAACGGCATTCTCCGCGGGAACGCGCGCAGGCAATATCTGCCGCTCAGGCAGTTTCGTATCGGAGATGCCCGCATCCGATTTCCCGTGAAGCCAATACATGAATGCATATGTTTTGCCCTGGTACGGGGCTCAAAATCGTGCCCGATCCTGCATTTTTATCAGGCGGAAAAAATCGAAGCGCAGCTCCACGCCGCGGCTGACGGTTTTATAAATGGAGGCGGCGCCGTCCTCAATCGCGATGCCAGGACCCTTTCGATATCGAGGCTCTTTAAACGGCACGCGGCCGATTTCGGAGGTGGTCAGGGGGTCATGAAGTTCATCGTAAACCATTTCAGTTCGACCGAAGACGCCGCCTTTCTGCGCGCCCACGCCTCATCACTTAAAGTCGATTATCAGAACTGCGACTGGGGTCTGAATATCTCCGTTTGACTGCAAGGGTCGCCACAGCCATCGATCTCTGCGGCAAGTCCTACACCTACCCGGGACCATATCCGGGAGTGTAGGCAACCGAATACGACCTTCTACCAGCAGGGAGACGCGCCTAGGCGCGTCTCCCTTGTTTTCCCGGCACAGGTCATTCTTTAAAAACGCTTATATTCCCCGGTCAAGCAACTCCTGTTCCAGCTGGATGTGATCCGACTCGATCATCGTCAGGGCCGTGAAGACTTTCTTGATGCGTTCTTCGACTGCCTCCCCCGCGGCCTGCCTGTAAAAGGCGGCCGCCGCGACCTCCCTCTCGTGCGCCATGATTATGTTTTCCCTGTCATCATCGACGGCGCCTTCCATGCCTTCCTGCGGTTGCGGCGGTTCGACCTTCAGTATCTTTTTGATAGTCGATGCATGCTCGGCCTCTATCTTTGCCAGGTATTTGAATATTCCCTGAAGTTCGATATTTGAGGTCCTCGACATGGCATCACGGTAAAAGGGTGCGTTGTTTACCTCCAGCTGGAGCGCCTGCTCAAGGTTCGCCCTGGAAATATCGCTCAGCTTTCCCAGTGACAGGTTTTCATCGACCCAGTCTGCGGCAGGTGTCAGGTATTCATCCGACGCTCCGCAGAACGGGCAGTTGCTTGGTTTTTCCTTCCCCATGTACAGATCACCACAGATCTGGCAGCGGTAGAACTTCATGTTCGACTCCCTTTTCGATTCATATCTGAAATTCAGTTCGATTCTATCTCATCATAAGCAGAAAAGGAGGCCGGAATTTTCAGTGATGGAGATCAGCCTGTCGCGGCGGAAAGGGCTTTCTTGCGTCTGCCTTGCTGAGCTCATGGGGCGCGTGTGCTACCACATCGGCTTTCCATGCAGGCAGGTCAAAATCGTTGTGTAATGGGTAACAAAACTCTGCAATAATAGCAACTCTAAATGTAAACTCGAGGCTTACCCCTCGTTTGGGCAAATGTGTGCAATTTGCGGAATAAACTTTCTTAATCGGGGGTTTACCCGTCCCAGGATGCCCGTTATGATAGCTACCTAGGGGCAGGAAATTGACGCTGACCCACGAAATGTTGTGTATGGGGTCTTATAAAGCAACAATACCTAGGGTTTTCAGGTAATCTATATGAAGTGTCCTTTTTGTGACTCCACCGAGACAAAAGTGGTGGATTCCCGCGACACAGACTCGCGGGATGCGGTAAGACGCCGGCGCGAGTGCCTTGAATGCCAGCACCGGTTCACTACATACGAGCGGGTGGAAGAAGTTCCACTGACTGTAATCAAGCGGGCGGGAGAGCGGGAAGTTTTCTCCCGCCCGAAGCTTCTTCAGGGCTTGTTGAGGGCATGTGAAAAAAGGCCCATTGAGACGGAGACGCTCGAAGAGCTGGTCGACGGGATCGAAGCCGAACTTCGAAACGAGTTCAAGACGGAGGTTCCGTCGGCGGAGATCGGAGAGAGGACCCTGGCAAAGCTGAAGGATCTGGACAAGGTGGCGTATGTCCGCTTCGCCTCGGTGTACCGGAAGTTCGAGGACGTGGACGAGTTTCAGCGGGAGCTGGCAAGGCTTTAGGACCGGCCGGCGAGTTGAGCTGAAAAAGTTTATGGGCGGGGACCCAATGATTGATAACCAGCCGGGCGTGTCTGTCCGGAAGGTGATTTGAATTTACTGGCCTGATTTGAAAGAAAGGGGAAATGAAACATGCTAGTCAACCAGTCTCAAACGACTACCGGAAAAAGTAACCGGGTAACTGCTCACCCGTTGCAGCCGCAACTCTCAGCCAACGCCATGAAAGTTCTGGAAAAGAGGTATCTGAAAAAGGACGAGGAAGGCAATCCGGTAGAGACGCCGGTAGAGATGTTTCGCAGGGTTGCCCGCACAATCGCGGCCGCGGACCTTATTCACAACCCTGAAGCCGATACGGATGCCGTAGAGGAGGAATTCTATCGTCTGATGGCGCGCCTCGAGTTCCTGCCAAATTCACCCACGCTGATGAACGCCGGCCGCGAGCTGGGCCAGCTTTCCGCCTGCTTCGTCCTGCCGGTCGGCGACTCGATGGACAGCATCTTCGAGGCCATAAAAAACACCGCCCTGATACACAAGAGCGGCGGCGGAACCGGCTTCTCCTTTTCCCGGGTAAGGCCGGGAAATGATGTAGTGCTGTCGACGAAGGGTGTTTCGAGCGGCCCGATTTCCTTCATGTCCGTCTTTGATGCCGCCACGGAGACGATCAAACAGGGCGGTACCCGCCGCGGCGCGAATATGGGTATCCTGCGCGTGGACCATCCCGACATCCTCGACTTCATAGTCTGCAAGCAGAGCAACGACAAGCTCAACAATTTCAATATCTCCGTCGCTCTGACGGAGGAGTTCATGGAAGCGGTCGAGGAGGGACGCGATTACGACCTGGTGAACCCCAGGACCGGCAAGATCGCGAAGAGCCTGGAAGCGCGCCGGGTATTTGAAATGATAGTGAACCTTGCCTGGAAGAACGGCGACCCCGGCATCATTTTTCTCGACAGGATAAATCGCGATAATCCCACGCCGCATATCGGTGAGATCGAAAGCACGAACCCCTGCGGCGAGCAGCCGCTGCTGCCGTATGAATCATGTAACCTCGGCTCCATCAATCTTTCCAAGATGGCAGACAGCGCCGGCGGCGTCGATTACGAACGGCTGGGAAAGATTGTCGAGAGCGCTGTCCATTTCCTCGACAACGTAATAGACGTCAACAATTATCCGCTGCCCGAGATCGCCGAGATGACCAGGGCCAACCGGAAGATCGGGCTGGGCGTCATGGGCTTTGCGGACCTGCTGATAGGGTTGGGCATCCCCTATGACTCAGATGCGGCCGTGGAGACGGCCGAAGAGATCATGGCGTTCATCCAGGAGCGTGCCATGAAGCATTCGACCAGGCTGGCGGAAGAGCGGGGCACGTTCCCCAACTTCAAGGGAAGCGTATATGACACAAAGGGCGGGCTAATGGTCCGCAACGCCACCACCACCACAATCGCGCCTACAGGCACGCTGAGCATCATCGCCAACTGCTCCAGCGGCATAGAGCCGCTGTTTGCCATCTCATATGTACGCAATGTCCTCGATAACACGGAGATGGTCGAGACCCACAGGACGTTCGAGCAGATGGCCAGGGACGGCGGTTTCTACAGCGAGGACCTGATGAAGGAAATCGCAAAGAAAGGCAGCGTCGCCGACCTTCCCGAGGTCCCTGATGAAATCAAGCCGCTGTTCGCGACCGCGCACGACGTCGAGCCCGAGTGGCATATCAGGATGCAGGCGGCTTTCCAGAAATATACAGATAACGCCGTGTCAAAAACGGTGAATTTCTCCCACGATGCCACGACAGCCGACGTCGAGCAGGTCTACCGGCTGGCATACCAGACAGGCTGCAAGGGCGTCACAATTTATCGGGACGGCAGCCGTGAGGCACAGGTGCTCAATATCGGCGGCGTCAACCATGCCGCGCCGGAGGCTGAAGCGACTCCCGGGCTGGTCAAGCCCAGGTCCCGCCCGGCGGTCACCAAAGGCCAGACACGCAAGATAAATACCGGTTGCGGCAGCCTGTACGTGACCATAAATGAAGACGAGCATGGCCTGCACGAAGTATTCTCCTCCATGGCGCGGGCAGGCGCCTGCAAGGCCGCCCAGTCCGAGGCGGTCAGCCGTCTGATATCGCTGGCCTTGAGGTCGGGGGTCGATTGCCAGGCAATACTGAAATCCATCAAGGGGATCAGATGCCCGTCACCCGCTCTTGGTGAAGGCGGCAAGCAGATCATGTCCTGCCCCGACGCCATCGCGCGCGCGGTCTCGGAATACATTGAAGCATCACCGCATCTGAAAGAGGGCGGTATAAGCGGCGAATTGACTTCCTCGGTCGAGCTGAGTCATTGTCCGGAGTGTCCCGAATGCGGCGGTATGGTCGAATTCGGCGAGGGTTGCCTGTTCTGCCGTTTCTGTGGATTCTCGAAGTGCGGTTGAGCAAATAGTGCTTTATGCTTCCTCTCTAAAGGAAGAAGAAGCCCAATTGCGTAAATATACCCTATGAAAAAGGGCGGCAGACAATGTCCCTGAAGGACGGAAAAAGAGGCCGCGCAAAACGGCATCAGAAGCTTGCCGTCCTTAAAGCCCCCGCGGTATCGTCAAAGACTGCCGGCGGCAGGGCGAAAAGCAAGCCGCACCGGAAGATCAGCAGGCCTCAGATAGCCGTCAATGGTCTTGATATCCGCGGCGCCAACAGGCGGCTGAGGGTGCTGGCTCTGGTATGCGCAAGCTTCTTCTTTCTCTGGGTATCCCTGAAGGTGTTTGCGCAGGCCGACCTCTGGCCGCTCCTTGCCGCGCCGATCCTGCTCTCCGCATGGTTCTTCTACGAGGTCGGCGTGCTGGTGGCGCTGGCGCTGACAGCGCTTCTGTTGATCCAGACGTCTTTTGACAAGTCGGGGCCGATGATGGTGTCGCTGTTCACTTTCACGGTCATCGGTCTCGGTCTTGCGTGGGGCCAGCGGCGGCAGAAGCGTCTGCATCGGCGCGTCCTGAGATCATCGCTGACTGACTCCCTTACAGGACTCTATAATTATGGCTATTTCATGGAGGAGCTGGAACGTGAGCTCCACAGGGCGGATCGTTATGGCGGCTCCGTAACCCTTGTGATGTTCGATGTCGATCACTTCAAGCTCTTTAACGACCGCTTCGGCCACAACGCGGGCAACGAAGCCCTGAAGGCGGTTGCGGCCATGCTGAAAAGACAGAAGCGCGAATCTGATGTAGTGGCGCGCTTCGGGGGGGAAGAGTTCGTGATCGTGCTACCCGGGGATGAAGCCGCGGGAATCGAGACAGCAACGCGGCTGCGGCAGGCTATTTCACAACTGAAGATCCCGGTTGGCGGCGGCGCGACCACGGAGATAACCGTCAGCGCGGGCGTTTGCTGTTATCCAAAAGGGGCGGGCTCAAAGCAGGAGCTCCTGGACCGCGTTGACCAGCTTCTGTATCTCTCGAAGAAGAGCGGGCGCAACAAGGTCAGCGTCGCTCCGGAAAAGCAACGGCTGGCGGTATCCTGATTCCCGCGTGAACCAGTTTCAAATGCGTATTCGCGGGAATACAAAAATGTGGCAGAAGGGCAGGTTGGTTAATACATGGAAGCAAATACGCCAAAAGTAAAAACAGAACATATCCGCGTAAACATCGAGACACGCAACTGCGCCATAATCGGCACCGTGCACACACCGGCGGTCGCGTACCGCAGCCGGTTATCCGACCTTCTGAACCAGAAAGAAGCAGGCTTTCTCTCCGTCACCGACGCGTCAGTGTATCATTTTGACAATCTCAAAAAACCCGTATATACCACCGCTTATCTGGCAGTGAATCTAAACAGCATCGAGCTGGTCAGGCCGCTGGACGAATAGGGGGACGGCCGAGCTACTCAGGCGCCGGTCCCTGCAGCAGGTAGCACACCCAGATCAGGAACATGATCTCAACACCGGTCAGCGCACCCGTGACCAGGATTATCAGCCGCGCAAAACGCGTCCGGGTGGAACCGCCTGCCAGCCTGCCTTTTTCGATTCTCCCCATTATCAGATAAACGATGTGGATCATCCCGAAGAAGAACCCCCCGAAGAAGAACTGCCATTCGGGGCCCGTGTTGCGCAAAAGCAGGTAATAGTAAAAAACCTCGATCATCAGCAATAAGGAGTTAAGCCTGTATCCGGCGTCGACCATGCGCTTGAACTCGGCTCCCGGCACTATCTCGGCCAGTCGCGCGCGCTCATGGCCGAGGTCCCTGAGGGCACGCGGAACCAGGCCCAGCGTGAAGGCGCTGCCGGCAATCATCAGAACCGTGTATATGAACATGAATATGCGCAAATTCCTTCAGCGCCTCCCGTCGATTTTACCGGATCACTACAGCGGGCATTCAGGCATCCCTCTTTTTCCTGTGTTCGTCAGGCTCATCCAGAAAGCGCCTGTAGAGCAGGTCCGCATTTGACAAAATAAAGAATATTGATAGTAGCGGGAGCGCCGGGACGCCGATATCCAGCCGCACGCCGATCACCATTGTGCTGACGAACGATAGTGTTATCGCCAGCGCGGTTGTGGTCCGCCTTAACCGGTAAGTCAGGGCACAACCAACAAAGATGGAGAAAAAGATGATGTCGGCGGCGCCGATCCTGGACGCACCTGATTCCCCGAAAACGGGCATGCTTATCGTCAGATATTCCAGCCAGGGGCCGCCGCTTTCGACCATCTTTTTGGTCGGTCCCAGGAATACGCTATAGAAGTCGACGATGATGATCAAAAGGGAGATCAGCAGTACCTGGCCGACAGAAGTCAGAATCAGGGATATCCAGAGGCCGAGGCTGGTTGCGAAGATGACTTTTGCAAGCCCCTCCAGCGGCGTCAGGCCCACAATTATTGCACCCGCGGCAGCAAGGAGGGCGCCAAGTGTTATCAGCAAAAGGCGGTGCTTCAGGGCTATCAGAAAGGCCAGGCTTGAGGAGAAGGCGCAGGTGATGACGATGCCGAGTGAGAAGGCAAGGATGAGCCGGGCGTCCGACTCTTCACCAATCATGCCCAGGGCGGGAAGTGCGGCAAGGGATGCAGCCATTAAGGCTATAAGGCCGGCGTAGATGAGGATGGTTTTAAGTTCCAGCCGGGCGTTGATAAACGGCTTCCGTATCAATTCTCCTGCCGGACTCGATCTGCGGTCGAGCCTTGAAACACGTCTTTCCACCTTTTCAGTAAGGTGGAAGAGACTCGAACCAGTCGCCAAGGACCTTGAAGGCTTTCCAGAAACGGGTTTTCTCGCGCTGATCATTCAGCGATGAATCTATCTCGGGCGTGACCAGCACTTCTGTAGTCGGCGTGAATGGCTGGATCTCACCCGGCTTGTAGGCCAGCACCTGTGCCATGGGAAAATCCAGGGCGTTGATTGCCTCGAGCGCGGGCTCACCCATTATCACGACCAGCTTGGGCTGGACAATCATCAGCTCCCTGACAAGGTACCCCGGGCAGTTCTCTCGCGCTTCGGGTTCCTGAACACTGGCGCATTTGATGATGTTAGTGCCGTACAGGAGCAGCGAGTCGATACCCAGTTTCTGGCAGCCCTTCATAACGGCTTCACCGGAACGTCCGAAAAAAGCGACACCCTCGGAAGCCTCACTCGGCAGGGTCTTGTATTTGACGAGGAAGATGTCCGCCAGCGGATGGCCGGAGCCGATGACCGGCACCGCCCGGCCATGGGAGCATTTCTCACAATGGGTCAGTTCCCGGCATAGTTCATTGATGTCGGAAATCGCACGGGTCAGGTGTTTGTCGTAGATATCGTCTGGCCTGGACAATAGTACCTCGTGTTTTTATGGCAGGGAATTCCCTGCCGGGTTGCCCTGGAATGAGGTGTTTCGAAAACCCTTCCATCAAACGGGCGCCGAGCCGGGCCGCAAGCTATTAGTTATTAGTCGCATCGGTGATAATTCCTGCAATCGGCGGTATTGGGGGGAGGTTTGCCCTCAGGCCGGCCTTTGCAGTTCAAATCGCGCCACAACCTCGATATGGGGTGTGTGCGGGAACATGTCGACGGCGCCGATCCTCAAAAGCCGGTAGCCGCCCTCGGCCAGCTGTGCTGCGTTGCCTGCCATCGTGGATGCATTGCACGACACATATACCAGTCTGGGCGCTTCCAGCTCGAGGATTCGCTGTATCTCTTTTTTGCTGGCGCCGGCCCGGGGCGGGTCGAGTACGATCAGGTCAGGCGCCGCTTCAGGCCGCAGGTCTTTCAGGACCGATCGCACTCTTCCAGCCAAGAATGTAGCATTGCCGATGCGATTGGCGTAAGCATTGATGTCCGCCAGCCTGACGGCGTCCTCGACTATCTCCACCCCCATGACTTCGCGGCAGCTTTGGGCGAAGAACAGGGCGATGGAGCCGATGCCTGAGTACAGGTCAAGGACATGCTCGTCACCTCGCGGCTCTGCGTATGAGAGTGCTTTGCGGTAAAGGCGCTCAGCCATCAGGGTATTTGTCTGAAGGAACGATGACGGAGAAACCTGAAGTCGCAGGCCGCAAAGCTCCTCAAAGATATGGTCCCGCCCCGCGAGAACTGTATATGGAAAACCCCCCGCGACCGAGGCCCTGGTCGCGTTGACGCTCCAGACGAGAGATTTGATCTGGGGAAAATCGGCAGCCAGCCCGCTTGCGAGACGTTCCGCGTCCGGAAAATCTCCCTGTCCCGTTACGATATTGACCATGACCTCGCCGGTGTTTTTGCCCTCCCTGATGACCAGGTGGCGCCAGAAGCCTTTCCCGCTATCCTGGTCATGGACCCCGGCGCCGGAAGCGCGGGCAAATCCGCGGACATGGTTTCTTATCCCGTTTGTGATTTTGGAATGTAGCAGGCAGTCCTCCACATCCATGACCGAGCGCCACTGGCCCGGTAAATGAAAGCCAAGCACGAGGCCGGATTCGTTTTCAGCAAAGGAGAACTCGACCTTGTTGCGATAGCGCCAGAGAGGGTCGGCACCTATGGGGGCATCGATCTCAAAGCCGCTTTGTCCGCCTATATGCTCAAGACACTCGACCACCTGGCTCTGTTTGTACTGGAGCTGTTTCTCGTACGTCAGTGTCTGCCAGGAGCAACCGCCACAGACGCCGAAGTGCCTACAGGCAGGTGCTATCCGCGCGCGGGATGGGTTCAGGATTTCCAGTGTACGGGCTTCCGCCCAGGACGCCTTTGATTTCGTTATAACCGCTCTTACGACATCTCCGGGTACGGCGCCCTCAACGAAGATAACGTAGCCCTGCTGTCGGGCGACCCCCTTGCCGCCAAAGGCGAGGTTGTTTACTTCCAGCTCCAGCTCTTCATTTAGTCCCGGTTTGTTCAATATGCTCAGATCTGTAATATTTTTCAGTTTATTTGTAGCGAATGTACAAACTCAAGCATAGCAGTTGGAAAAGCACAGGAAAAAATGGGGGGCCTCACGTTTAAATGTGAATTATACCCGGGATAATGCAACGCAGCAGGCTACAGGTACCGGCTTCCTTAAATCAGCCACGCATGGCCGTTAAATCGCCGCTTTAAGCCGCCGGAAATGTCTGGAGCCTGGGATAGATATAGTACTCGTCTACCATCGACGACATGGTCATCGGGCCGAACATGGACCAGTCGATATCCTTTGCCGTTGTACGGTTTACTGTTACCTTTGCAGCAATCTCGTCGCTCTTAATCCCCTGGTCGACCCCGTACATAGTGACCGTTACCCTGGATATCTCAGGATATTCGAACAGGTAAGCCATTACATTACCGGAAGATGAGGCCATTGTTCCCTCAACGGAACCGTCGCCGCACGTTGCAGGCCGGTCGACTCCGATCTCAACAATCTTATCCATTCCTTCGCCTGAGAGGGTTGCATGTCGCACCTGCATTGTCCTGCCAAAGCCGCCGGAAACAGCTTCCTGGAGATATACCTGCGTTAGCAAAGGAGGCTCAGAGGCATCTTTTTGAGTGGAGTCATTACGAAAAGCACCAGTGCCGTAACCGCAACCGGTTATCAGGGCGCATAGCAGAACGGCCGCAAGAGTTCCAAAAATAAGGACTGTTGCGCCGCGGGATATTCGCCTGTTTTTTCTGGGTGTTACGAAGGTCATTTTTCACACACCTATATAGTTATCGTTAGTACACGTTGCTTTTAGATTACTGCAAATTTCATGCCAAAGTAGGGTTTTCTTTACAGACGTGATTGTGGCCGCGAAATTTCAGTGTTAAAACGCCAGGATCTCAAAACCAATGCAAATTTCTGTGTTAAATCATACACTCGGTTGTGGCATTTGGCGTAGATTCGTATGTGGATTGCAGATCCCACCTACCTTTCTTCTTTCATTATGGATGTTAAGCGCATTCGCCTCGCCCTGCTTCTGTGCTATTAAAAGGAGCATTCAGGTCAGGTTTTTAGTTTCTTCGGGGTTATCTTCTTGAATAATTCAAAAGTTGGCACGATTTCTGCTCTTTAGGAACGTGAAAGCGTTTATTTGTTCCTTCACTCTTCGGTCTGGGTCAAATGTTCGCTTTTTCATCATCCTCCGGCTCCGGCTAACCACCGGAGCCTTACAGACAGCCGGTTAACGCACCCCCCAGTTTCAGCGCCGGAGAATATAGACCCAGCTGAAGACTTTCTGAAATTGAGACAAAGACTGGGAATGGTGTTGCGATCGGATTGCTGCTTCCTCGAATCCAAATAATTCGCATCAAGCCTTTCCCCAAAGTCAGAGATGTCTGAAGCTACCTGGATATGCTTTTTGGGAGGTGGTAATTGAAAAATTGAATGACCGGATAGGAGCTTTTACCTATTGCGAGTTCTAGAAAACGAAGGAGTGAAAATGAAGGTAAAACAGGATAAGAAAGAGCTGGAAGAGATCACTTCAGGCTCCAAACCAGGTAGCGTTATATCGAGGCGTAAGTTCATGAGTCGGGGCGCTCTGGTTGTGGGAGCCGCCGGAGCCACCGTTGCCGCAACCGGAGGTCTGGGCTTGCTGGGTAGTTCATTTGCGAGCGCACAAACCTGCGCGACGCTTCCCGGCACCGTCAAGCATCCTCGCGGCACCTGGGGCTATCCCACCGCTGGCCTGGACGCCAACGCGGTTGCCGAGCGGGCTTATCAGGGTTTTTGGGTAAATGCCTGCTGCTGGGCTGTCGTGGATGGTGTCATCGGCACCCTCCAGGAAACATTGGGTTCTCCTTATACGAATCTTGATCTGATGGCCTTCAAGTTCGGGGCCGGCGGTATCAATGGCTGGGGTACAACGTGTGGCACGTGCTTAGGCGGCGTTCTTTGCGCCAACATCATAGCCGGCGTAACCGGTACAGCCGACAAGGGCTCCCAGATGGGTAATGATCTTATGGGTTATTACGCTCAGTCATCATTCCCTTTGTATACACCTGTCGTATCGAAATACGCGGCGGTAGGCGGCACCAAGCCCGAATATCTGCCTGGTGGGATAATTCCCACATCAATCTCAGATTCACCGCTATGCCATGTATCAACAAGCAAATGGATGGCAGCGGCCACGATAGCAAACGGCGGAGTCCCGATTCTGTCCGGTAGCAATGAGAGAAAAGAAAGATGTGCCAGGGTCGCGGGAACAATGGCCAGAAAGACTGTAGAGCTGCTCAACGCCTGGAAAGCCGGCACCTATGTAGCCGGTGGCTTCCACGCTAACGGAAGCGCCTCAGTTACGTCCGATCCCGGACGGCCCTCACAGTACAATTGTGGCGATTGCCATACTGCATAGGCAGTGAACAGGTTACCCAGAATGACTTCACAAACAATCAAGAGGAGAAGGAAATGAAGTTAAAAAGGAAACTGGGCCTTGTCGCTGCGGTAGCTGCTTTGATGACCCTGGCTTTGTCGTTGGGAGCTAGCGGTATTGTCAGCGCAAGCACACCCCCGGATCCGGTATCGTGTTATTGTACGCAGCCCCTGTTAAGCCTGACCAAAGCAAGTGTGTACTGGGGCAGCTATAGTGATTACACGAGCAGGGCTCTTTCAGTTAATTATGACATAAGCAATAACTCAGCTAACTATGCAAATGCTCACAGCCTTGAGATTGTCGGCGCCACCAGTACGAACGGTGTGACTTTGCTCGACAATGGACGCAATGTAAATATGGTCCCTGCCGGCGAATGTGAGCTTGTGACGGTGAAATACACCGTGCCACCCGGAGTCGGTTCCTATAACACGACTGTTTACGCGACAACCAGTGATCAGTGTGGTAATTCATACAGTTACCCGGGACCGATGCCAACACCATAGAGTAGTCATACGTGATCAAATGGCTATTTTGCGTATGTGAAAGGAGCACGATATGTCAGACATGCGATGCGGCAGTCGGGAGCTATATGTGAAACCAGCGGTTGCGAAACAAGACAACCTGAAGAAAATCACATTCGAGTGTCCACAATGGCAGTGCAGCGTCACGGTTCCACCACCACCTGCGCCATAGAAAACATATAAGTCAGTAAGTGATTCGAGACATGGGGCCCCATGCGGGCCCCATGTTCATGCAGTCTTCTTATCAATGTAACTGGATAAAGGAGCAAACAAAATGCCATCAATCGGCTGGCAGGAGCTAATTATCGTATTAATTATCCTTCTTGTTATTATCGGGCCCAAAAGGTTATCGGAATTGGGCCGCTCAACAGGCAAGGGAATACTGGAGTTCAAGAAGTCGAGTAAAGACAACGGGGAAATGTCAGCGTAGAGACTTTTTGACTTGACCTCTTACGTATCCTACAATGTCAAATGAATACAGATTTCGGCAATAACTGCTTATCAATTCAAGGGAGCTGAAAATAATGCCTTTTAATATGCCAGGTATGGGTGAGTGGATAATCATCCTGGTGATCCTTCTGGTCATCTTCGGACCCAAGCGTCTGCCGGAACTCGGGCGTTCGCTGGGCAAGGGTATCAAGGAGTTCAAAAAATCGACCAACGAACTCACGGAGCAGCTGACCGCTGAAGAACCGAAGAAGACTACGGCAGAAACAGCAGAGAAGGAAGAGGCTGCCAAGAAGCCGGCAGAAAACGCTGAGTCAAAGACTTCTGAAACCAAAACGACTTAAACTTACCGTAAGCCACGGTAAAATCCCCTCCGGTGTCTGAGTTAACCAAAGAATACCATATGCCGTTGCTTGAGCATCTGGAAGAGCTGCGCAAACGGATAATCAGGTCAATCATAGCGCTTGTTCTGGGTGTCGCCTTAGCTTTCGGGTTCAAGGACTACCTGTTGTATATCCTGGTAGTACCGCTCAATGGCAGAGAGCTCATTACCCTTTCTCCCACTGAATCTTTTATGACGACGCTGAAGGTCGCTGGTTATGCCGGGATGATCCTTGCGTCCCCGGTGATCATTTACCAGATATGGGCTTTCATGGCGCCCGGGCTCAAGTCGAAAGAGAAGCGGGTAATATATTTCGCATCCTTCTTTACCACGATACTTTTCCTGATCGGAATCGTCTTTGCATGGTATGTGGTGCTGCCGCGCGGGCTTGATTTTCTCCTCAATTATCAGGCAGATTACTTTAACCAGCAGCTGCAGGCCGATCAGTACTTCTCCTTTGTTACCATGTTCCTGCTTGGCTTTGGAATAATCTTCGAGACACCGGTCATGATATTGACATTGGCCAGGCTGGGAATCGTGAATACCCGCATGCTCAGGAAAAACCGCAAGTACGCAATTCTCATCGGCGCCATATTGAGCGCCGCGCTGACTCCCGGGCAGGACATTTTCTCCATGCTGATGATGGCGATACCGTTCCTGCTACTGTTCGAAATAAGCGTGCTGGCCAGCAGGTTCGTCCAGAGGACGAAGGCGAGCAAGGACGATGAGGAGATCGAGTTGGCCGACGACAGTGCCGGAGACACGGCGGGTTAGATGGAATCACAACTGGACAGGAATACAGCTGCGTTGTTCGAGCCGGCGCCGGGGATGGCGATCCCGGATGAACCGCACACCCGTCTTGTCGACCTGTCGGTCGTAGTTCCCGTTTTCAACGAAGAGGAACGCATTGTCAATACGGTAACCCTGCTGAGCGCCTATCTGGGCTCCCAGTGCAGGAGCTATGAAGTAATAATCTCGGACGACGGCAGCCACGATGACGGCCCGCGCCTTGTGCGAGAGCGCTTCGCCGGCAACGAAAACGTCAGGCTCATCGGGGACAGGGAGAACCGTGGCAAAGGAGCAGCCGTGCGGCGGGGAGTGCTGGCGGCGCGGGGAGACGTAATAATCTTCACTGACGCGGACCTTTCTTATCCCGTCGAGACAATCGGCCTTTGCGTGGACGCACTTGCGGATTACGATGTCGCCGTAGGTTCCCGCAACATGCCGGACTCGGCGATCGAGATCACGCCAACGCTGCTTCGGCGCATCGCCGGCCCTGTCTTCAAGACGATGGTCAGAAGCCTGGTGATAAAGGGGTTCACCGACACCCAGTGTGGTTTCAAGGGTTTCCGGTCCCAGGCGGCCCACGATATCTTCACCAACTGCGCCGCCAACGGTTTTGCTTTTGATGTGGAGGCGCTGGCGCTGGCAAGGATTTTCGGATACAGCATCACCGAGGTTCCGGTCCGCCTGCTTGTGGATTCATCAGACTCCCGCATCAACCTGACAAGCGATCCCTTCAGGATGATTCAGGAGCTGCTTGAGATCCGGCGCAGACTTAGAAAAGTCAGGGAAGAAAAACAGTAGCATTCCGGCAGCGTCCCGCGACAGGGAAAATCCCGGTCCACATGCTTCGCCTGCTTCAGCAATCCACAAAGGCGCCATGGGGCGCCCGGCGTCGCGGAAAGAAAGCCGGGCTACTTTACCAGTTCTCCGAACCCCTCTACCCCTGTGTCCGACCTCACCCGGTAACGCAGCAGTTCATATGGGCCACTGCTCGCCTGTATCTCACCTGTTTTGGTAGTTGTAGCCAACAGATAGCCCGCTCCCTGCGCCGCGCGCGTCACATCGGCGTCGTACTTTCCCGCAGGATAGCAAAACCAGTAGACAGGATGGCCGAGGTGTGATTCGATCGCCGCGGCCGAGTCTTTCAGTTCGCGGTTCAGATCGGCGCCCGCAAGAGTCGTCAGGTCGGCATGGGTGCAGGTGTGTGAGCCGATATCCATTCCTTTTGAGTCGAGCCCGGCGACCTGCTCCCAGGTCATGTATTCAGGCGTGCCGACCATTTCGCTGACGATATAGAAAGTGGCCGGGAAGTCGTACTTCTCGAGGATGGGAGCAGCGACCGTGTAGTTGTCCAGATAGCCGTCGTCCAGAGTGAGCATCACCGGGTTCGTCGGCAGCGGCTCTCCCGAGAAGAGCGCCCTGAAAAGCTGTTTTTCAGAAACAGGACTGTAGCCCGACTTTTTAAGAAATCCCATCATGGCCTCGAAATCGGAAGCGGAAACAGTGAGGCCGCGGCGGATCTCATCGGCATCGGCGGGCGGGTCTCCAACGTGATGGAACATGAGAACCGGCAGTTTGACCTCTCTGGCAGGGCTGGGAGCCTGCACGGGAAAGCTCAGGGGCTCGAAAGAAAGTCTGCTTTTATTATCATCGCCACCCACCGTTTCTGATGGTTCGGGTGTATGACAAAGAGCCGGTTCCTCATCGGTGGAAGCATCCGTAGCATCTGTTTCCGAGCCGCCACAGCCAGCCGCAAGAATTAGCAGGACCAAAAGCGCCAGCGCCAGCGCCAGGAAATGCAGACGTGTTCGATTAAGGGTGCGAGCCGTCATACCGTTCTCGTTCAGGGGGATTCCGTCGTCGGGGTTGTCGAAGCCGACGTCGTTGATGTCTGGGTGGTATTTGTTGGAACTGTTGTGGCAGAAGCAGGCAGCTTCGGGATTCTCAAAATGGGAATAAGCATGTCCGCGGTGGGTTTTACTCCAAAGGCGCCCTTTTCCCCCGCCAGCACATAGACCAGGGAAACCTGACCGATCCTGCTGTCGAGATTGTCCACCGACGAGACATCCACGCTCAGGAATAGCGGTATCTCCGACCTGGGCGCATCCTCAGGCTCGGAACCGACCGCGAGCAGGCCCAGCTCCTTGAGGCTTAGCAGCATGTTCTTTTCCAGATCATCATACGCCGGAGCCTGGCTATCATCGGCGCGGGTTATGAGGACGACCGCGTCGACCGGGATATCGTATCGCCCGCTGGTCGAATCCACCAGCGACCCCTGCAGGACGGGAAGCAGCTTCGAACCACCTGTCTTGCCGATATCCCTGGCCAGCTGCCTGCCGGCCACGGCGGTGAAATGGGAATCGTCCAGGGCGGCGAACTGGGGATCGGATTTCAGCTCGGCCTTGACCTTCGCGGTTGCCGCCGCTGAGTCGAAATGCGCGTTCAGGATCGTTGTGGAAACGATCTGTCCACCGGCGCCATGAACCGCGGACGTAAGCTGGCGCTGGATTTCGTCACTGGTATTCGATGAGGCCACTAAAGCTATCTTTTTCCCCTGCAGCCGCCCTCCCACCAGGAAAGGAAAAGTGTCCTCCTGGAATCGCTGGCTGTTTGCCTGGTGACGGCTAAGAATGTTGTTCTCCTCACGAAGTTCGTCCAGGCCTTTCTGGATGTCCTCCACTATCACCTCGCGCCCCACGTCGAGTACGCCGTTGCCGGATATGCTGATGCCAACAAGAACGCCGAGGCCCAGGGCCAGGAAGATGGCCATCAGGGACAACAGGTGATATCGCCAGGTCAGCATTACAGGTTGGTAAGCAGTTTGAATTTCAACGCCACGAGGTTGGCTATCGACCTCAGTTGTGGCGAGGATGAGATAACGACCGCCATGGGAATGATGGCTGCGACCAGAAGCGCGGAGACTTCAACAGCCAGGCGAACGTACGAAGGATCTGAAACTCCCTCACCCGCCTGTGATTTATCAGGGCTTCCCGTCCCTTCGAGTGACCAGGCGACGGTTTTATTCCAGACACCCGGGATGGTTTCACGCGCCTTCAGAACAAGCAAAAGCAGCATCGGCGGTCCAAAGACAACCAGGACCCGTAAAGGTTTCTGGATGGACATGTCCACCGGCGCATGCCACCAGAAACTGTCGAAGAACATGACGCTGAACGAGAAGGCAAGACAGGCTATGTACATCAGGCGCCAGGGCCTGAGCGCTACCAGGCCCAGGGCCAGCGTCAGGTACCATGGCTGAAACCAGAAGAGCGCAAGCGGAGTCAGAAAAGCCAGTCCGGCGGCAGCTGAGAGCAGCCCCGCGGTGTCCCGGACCCCGATCATCTGCCAGAGCAGATAGGCGGCCAGGAGACCGGCGATCGACAGCTGTACCACGGTGTTGGAAAGCGAGAGCTGCAGATGGTCCGCAGCCATGTCCCTGATGATCGAGGCCAGGGTGAAATTTGTTTTTTGGCCCACGGTGGTCAGGTAATTAAATGTGTCACGTCCCGCCCATAAAGGCAGATAGCTGACAACGGTAACCACGCCCGCGATCGCAAACGAGCCCGCCCCCATGGCCAGTTTTTTCCAGAGTTCCGGCTGTTTGCGCATCACGAGGGCGATATAGACCAGCAGGATAGGCAGTGTTATGAACTTTACCAGTGTGGCGAGAGTGAGGCAGAGCGCGCCCACGAGATAGCGTTTATCCAGATAACCGAGGATACCCGCGAGTACCAGCGCCAGCATAAGGATGTCGTTGTGCCCGTTGGCTACAACGAACGTCAGCACAAACGGGTTCCATCCGTAAAACAGCAGCGCTTTTTTCTCGAGCCCGGGTTTGAGTCGGGCGGCTATTCTCCATATGAGAGCGAGATTGACCAGGTTGATGCAGATAAAAAACCCTTTGAAAAGAAGGAAGTTTGCGATGATTCCATTGCCGGCAAGGCGCGAAAGCGCGGCGGTCAGGTATACATGCAGCGGTCCATAAACTGAGCCGGTGCCGACCCAGCCGCCAAGTCCGAAAAACGGGTCGTCAGGGAAGTAGGTAGCGGGAATCACCAGCGGGTTCTCCCCGTAGACCGAAAGGATGCGGCCATGGCGGATATAGTCGAAGAGGTCCGTTGATAAAAGGAACGGAGTAAAGAACATGATCACATGGAAGGCTACCGCGAACCCGAAGATGCAATACGTGACAGGGTCTTTTTTGTTTTCCGGGCGGGAGAGATGCTCATCCTCTTCATGTATATGGGCTCCGACCGCCTTCAGGGCCAGGAGGTAAAGGCCGAAGAGCATCAGGGCGTTAAGGCATATGAATATGTATAGAAGGTAATATCGCGAGAGGTCGAAGCCGCCCTGGGGCAGTGCCAGGTATGGGGGGAAGTGGGTGTCATCCGTGCCGGGAATGAAAAAAGGCATGATGGCGAAAATGAAATAGGCTACCAAGGAGAGCGACCCGACGGTCGCCAGGACCGGCAACTGGTGGGTGCTGCCCTGGCTCCAGAACTTTTTGATTTTAAGATGGGCTTTTGTCGGGTATCTCATCGCCTCGGTCCGATCTGCCAGGCGGCTTGACGGCCGGTACGGCCGGCCGGGAAGGATATTCCTGTTAGCCGCAATATCTTATAGAAAGACAACGTAATGCTCAAGGCGGCTGGCGGCAGGGTGCGTTTTGCTCTGGGCGTCCGGTCTTTTATACTGGTGCAATCCTGGAAGGACGAGCAGGGAGTTTGTCCAGGGGTACAAGGCCAAAGGAGACAGTGAAGTATGACTGAAAGCGCCGAAATGGCAGAACAGGGCTCTGGAACAGATGGAAAGATGAGGATTTACAGGGCTTCCTGGGTCATGCCTATCGCCAGGGAACCCATACACAAGGGCGCGGTAGCCGTTCTGGACGACAAGATTATGGCGGTCGGCCCGGCTGATGAGCTCATTGCGGCTCACCCCGATGCCGAGGTCATCAAGTTTCATCACGCCATTCTCCTGCCCGGTTTTGTGAATTGCCATAGCCATATGGAATACGCGGTCTTCCGCGGTCTGCTCGACAATATGAACTTTGGTCCCTGGATGCTCAGTTTTCTCGATCACAAGGGGATGCTCTCCATCGCGGACTATTCTGTAAGCGCCCGCCTGGGAGCATCGGAGTGCGTAGCGTCCGGCACCACAACCGTTGGCGACGCGATGTATTCCGGCATGAGCCTTCCCGCGATCAGGGAGGTCGGACTCAGGGCCAGGGTGTACCAGGAGGCCTTTGGGATCGACGACGCCGTCATATCAGAGACGATGTCCAGGCTGACTGACAATATCGACGAACTCGAGGATCAGGCAGACGAGCTCCGGGAGATAGGGATCTTTCCACACGCCACATACACGGTGAGCGCCAACCTGTACCAGGCTATCAGCCAGTTCGCCCGCGAGCGCGGCATGAAGGTCGCCACGCATCTCGCGGAGAGCAAGGACGAATCAGTCTATATACGTTCCGGAACCGGAGTCCTGGCTCTTGACCTGCGGGAAAAAGTCGGATGGGACAATATCAGCCGTGAGCCTTTCGGCACTACGCCGGTCAAGTATCTGCAGCAGTGGAACGTATATGGTCCGGAATTCATGGCGGTGCATTGCGTGCACGTAAGCCAGGCGGATGTCGAGATACTGGCCAAGCATGACGTTGCCATCGCCCATTGCCCCAAGAGCAACGCCAAGCTCGGATGCGGCATAGCGCCGCTTCCCGCGTTCCTCGAAGCCGGCATCAGGGTCGGTTTCGGCACAGACAGTCCCGCCAGCAGCAATATCATGGATATGTTCGGCGAGATGCGCACGGCCATCTTCCTCCACCGCGGCATGCAGGGCGACGCCGGTGTGCTCGGGGCTGAAGAGTGCGTGCAGATGGCGACCCTCGGAGGCGCAAAGGTAATGGGCATGGAAGACAGGATCGGCTCCCTGGAGCCCGGCAAGCAGGCGGATTTCATCGCAGTCGATATGGAATACAGCCACTTCGCGCCGATCCACGACGCCTATTCGGCGCTCGTCTACGGCGCCAACCAGGAGGACGTTTTCTTCACGATGGTCGCGGGCCGGACGCTCTACGACAAGAAGGTACTGCTGACTATCGACGAAGCCGAGGTCACCACCCGGGCGTATGAAGTAAAGGAGAAACTCTGGCGCTAGGAAGCCCGGGCAAAGGCTTAATCCGCCTCCGACTTGGTCTTACACTCCCAATTAACCTATAATGCATCAAGTACATCAACGGAAGACTCGGTTGTCCCTCTTGTTCCTTTTCTGAAACCTTATGGACCAACTGCGTCTGCAACATGCAGTGCGATCCATAATGGCGCACAGAAAAGGAGTTTTTATTTTGTTTGAAAATCTAGGTTTGGAAGAGCGCCTGCTCAAGGGCGTCAAAGCTATGGGCTATACCGTGCCCACCCCCATCCAGGAGCAAGCTATCCCCAAGGTTCTCGAAGGCCGCGACATAGTTGGTTGCGCCCAGACGGGAACCGGCAAGACCGCGGCATTCATACTGCCGATCCTTCAGAAGATCAGCAAGGGCCGCGGCGTCAAGGCGCTGGTTGTCACACCGACCCGCGAGCTGGCCGGGCAGATCGAGGACGTTGCGCGTTCCTGCACCCGATTCACCGGACAGAAAGTCACCGCTGTTTATGGCGGTGTCGGCTACCAGCCGCAGGCTGAAAAGATCCGCCGGGGTATCGACCTGCTGATCGCCACACCCGGAAGGTTGCTGGATATCCAGCGCCGGGGCGATGTCGATTTAAGCGGCGTCGAGGTCCTCGTCCTGGATGAGGCGGACCGCATGCTCGACATGGGCTTCCTGCCCGACGTCAAACGCATCATCAATCTCTGTCCCGAGAAGCGCCAGAACCTGCTATTCTCCGCCACGATGTCCCACAAGGTACTGGGCGTCCTGGGCACGACACTGAACAATCCCATGCGCATCGAGGTAAGCCCGAGCGCAACGCCGATAGAGGCAATCCAGCAGACCGTGTATCCGGTCGGCAGCACGCAAAAGGGAGACCTGCTCGTGCAGCTGCTGAAGGAACGGGACTTAGACAGGGTCCTCGTCTTCACGCGCACCAAGCACCGCGCTGACCGTGTCTGCCGCACCCTTTCCCGCAAGGGCATAAGGGGAGTCGCCATTCATTCAAACCGCAGCCAGGGCCAGCGCCAGCAGGCGCTCGACGGCTTTAAAAGCGGCAAGTACCGCGTTCTCGTGGCAACTGATATCGTAGCCCGGGGCATCGACGTTGACAATATTTCACATGTTATCAACTTCGACATGCCCAACAAGGCCGAAGACTATGTCCACCGCATCGGCCGCACGGCGCGTGCCGGAAACGACGGCACCGCGCTGAGTTTCCTCTCTGCGGAGGAGGCATCTTCCCTGCGGGAGATCGAGGGACTCATCGGCACCACGCTTCCATGCGAGGACGTCGAGGGTTTTGACTACGACTACCGCGTGGTCCCCAGCCCCGACCGGGAGGCGACAAAAGTGCGCAAGTTCGCTTATAACGGCGGCGCGCTCTCCGGCAAGAAGCGGCGTCCGCGCAGACGTCCGACCCGCACCATGGCCGGCGCCCGCTAAAAGGCAGGCTGATAAGAACGTCACGAGGGGCCCTTCGGGGTCCTTCTTTTTTTCTGAAACCGGCCGGCGGAGCTGACAGGGCTGGTGTCGCCTTCAAATGGCCGGTGGCGCATTCCTACCACTGTCAGCCAACCTTCCGCTATAATGTTCCGGGTTTATCCACAAGACTGAGAGTCAGCTTATGTTGATGGACAGAAAAAGAATCAATCGCTGGACACGCTGGTTTGCCATCATTCTGGCGATCATGTTCGCGCTGGGCACCGTATTCCTCGGGGTCGGCTCCAGTACGGGCAACCTGTTCTCGGGTTGCTCCGGCAACTCGTCTTCTTCCATAAATTCCTCCAGCTCTCTTGAGGACCGTGAAGCCTACTTCAAGGAACTGATCATACAGAACCCCCAGGACAAAGACTCCATGCTGGCGCTGGCAAACCTTTACGCCGGCGATGATGTTGGACGTTATGATGACGCCATCGTTTATTACAACAATTATTTTACTGTCTCACCCCAGAGCATCGACGTGATGCTGCTGCTGGGCAAAACAGAAATGAAAAAAGGCGATAACGAGGCCGCCGTCAAGACATTGAGCCAGGCGACTCAGACAGCGCCGACAAACGCGTATGCGTTTTTCATGCTGGGCCAGGCGGCCAAATCGGCTGGCCAGAACCAGACCGCAATACTCGCCTGGAGCCGTTTCCTGGAGCTGAGCCCGAATGACAACAACGCTTCGCTCATAAAGGAAGAGATCACCAAGCTTACCGCCCTGCCGGCGGTAACGCCGCAGACCAGCACCGTCTCGGGCAGCCCCGGTACGTCGGTACCCGTTACCCCGGCGCCGTAAGCAAAAACCACATTAAACCCCACGCCATGGCGGACATCCCCGCTGCAAGCATGCCCTGATTCGGGGGTAAAGTAGGAGCGTCCGCTGCCGATTGTGATATCGTCCGGGAGGTGGATAGCGGCCGTTTGGTTTAAATCAGGGCGGGAAACGGCTATATAAAATCGACAACTCCCACCGCTATATGCTATAAACCATCCTTGCCCGGAATCGATAGAAGGACAATCTTGAAACTCATAGTCACAGAAAAAGACACAGCAGCGAAAAAAATCGCCGGAATCCTGAGCGGCGGCAAGGCGAAGGTGGGCGCGTATTACAAGATCCCCATCTACACTTTCTCCAGCGATTCGGAAGAATATACCTGCGTCGGGCTGAAAGGCCACATAATGCAGCTGGAGTATCCCGAGGAATATTCAGACTGGCGCAAGGTCGAGCCACGCATGCTCATAGACGCCGAACTGATCAAGGCGCCGTCGGCCAAAGCGGTAGTAAACGCGCTGAAAAAAGCCGCTAAGGACGCAGACCAGGTCATAATCGCGACCGATTACGATCGCGAGGGCGAGCTTATCGGCCTTGAGGCCCTGGAGCAGATCATCGAGGCCAAGGCCAGCCTTGAGAAGGGCGTGAGGCGGGCGCGTTTTTCCGCGCTGACCACCGAAGAGATCACCGATGCTTTTGCCAACCCGACCGATCTTTCCATACCTCTGGCCAAGTCCGGAGAAGCCAGGCAGGATATAGACCTTATATGGGGCGCCACGCTGACGAGGTTCATATCACTCGCCACGTCGAGGCTGGGCAACCAGTTCCTATCCGTGGGCAGGGTGCAGAGTCCGACGCTGGCCCTGATCGCCGCGCGCGAGCAGGAGCGCCGCGCCTTTATCGCCGTACCTTACTGGCAGCTCTTCGCGGACGTCGATTCGTCACAGGGGGCATTCACATGCCAGCACAAGACCGAACGTTTTCTGGACAAGACAGAGGCGGACGCCGCGTTAAAGAATTCCAGCGCCGCCGGGACCGGCATCGTCACCGGCGTCAAGTCGACCAGCAAGAAGCTGCAGCCGCCGGCGCCATTCAACACCACCGCCTACACCAAGGCCGCCACGTCGCTCGGTTATTCCGCGGCCCGCGCCATACGCCTGGCGGAGGACCTGTACCTGGGCGGCTTCATCAGTTATCCGCGTACGGATAACACAGTTTATCCGGCCTCCCTGGACTTGAGGGAGCTGCTCACCGAGCTGAAGAACAGCACCGAGCTGGGCGGGCATGCAAGCGCTTTGCTGGCCCGCGCTGAACTGACGCCCACCCGGGGCAAGAAACAGACGACTGATCATCCACCCATCTATCCGGTGGGAGTCCCCGGTCCCGGCGACAAACTCGACGACGCCCACTGGAAGATATGGTTCCTGGTGGCAAGGCGTTTTCTGGCGACGCTTGGTGACCATGCGGTCTCCGAGAGCAACCGGGTGGACCTGTCGATCGGTGCAGAGCCGTTCGTGGTCAAGGGTTCCCGCATCATCGAGGAAGGATGGCTCGCCTATTATCCGTACGGCCGCGGCAAGGACAGCGAAGTGCCGCGCCTGGACGAAGGCGAAGAGGTCAGGGTCATTAAAGTCTACGACGAGCAGAAAGAGACCCAGCCGCCGGGCCGCTACGGCCAGGGCCGGCTGATCGAGCTGATGGAGCAGAACGGTCTTGGCACCAAGGCCACGCGCCACAGCATCATCCAGAACCTGTATGACCGCGGCTACATCAAGAACACGCCGGTGGAACCGACGGAAACGGGCATGGGCATGGTAGAGGCGCTGAATACCTACGCCGACCGCATCACCAAACCGGAGATGACCGCAGAACTGGAAGAGGAAATGAACTCGATCGCCGAAGAAGCGATGACCAAGGAAGAAGTGGTCAAGCGCTCGCGCGAACTCCTGCACCTGGCCTACACCTCGCTGGAGGAGCACAAGGAGGAGCTGGCGGGCATCATCGTCAAGGGCATCCAGGAGGACAAGGTCGTCGGCAGCTGCAACAAGTGCGGCAAGCCGCTGAAGATCATCCGCTCCAAAAAGACCAAAAAGCGTTTCATCGGTTGCGACGGCTACCCCGATTGCGACAGCACCTATCCGCTGCCGCAGATGGGGAGGCTCATCCCCATGCACGTGGAGTGTCCCTCATGCAATACGCCCAAGGTCAAGATCATCACCCGGGGAAGGCGACCGTGGGAGCTTTGCATAGACCCGGATTGTCCGACCAAGGATGAGTACAAGAAGAAGGCGGCGGAGCGGAAGGCGGCGAAGGCCGCGGAAGCTGCGGTCGCAAAGCCGTCCGCGAAAGTGAAAAAAGCCGCTGCGGCGACAAAAGTGGTCAAGAGAAAGAAAAAAGCTTCTTAACCAGGCCGGCGGCAAGTTAAGCGCTGTCTTGAGCAGCACCTAAAGCAGAATCAGCTGAATCGCCCGGGGAGCGCCATGTATTTCATCACTTTTGAGGGGATAGATCAAAGCGGCAAGTCCACGCAGCTGGATTTACTGGCAGCCGCCGCCTCCAAAGCCGGCATCGAAACCCTGAGCGTACGCGAACCGGGCGGCACTCCGCTCGGCGAGCAGATCCGCGAGATCCTTCTCGGCCCCGAACACACCACCATGGACGCCTGGACTGAAGCCCTCCTCTATGCCGCCGCACGCGTGCAGCTGGTAAAGGAGGTCATCAAGCCGGCGCTCATGCAGGGCAGGATCGTTCTCTCCGACCGCTATATCGATTCATCACTCGTTTATCAGGGAATGGCGCGGGAGCTCGGCATCGACCGCATCCTCGACCTGAATCTGGGCGCCACCGGCGGGCTGATGCCGGACCTGACATTTGTCTTCCATCTCGACGTGGCCGCTTCACGCGAGCGCCTCGCTGGACGCGGGACCGCTGAAGACCGCATCGAGGGCGAGCCGCTCGACTTCCATCAAAAAGTCGAGGATGGATACAGAAAGCTGGAAGAGATGTATCCGGGGCGCATCGTGGGGATTGACGGCGGCAGGAGCGTGGAAGAGGTTCAGGGTGATGTGGTGGCCTCGTGCAAAGAGCGGCTGGGGCTCGAGCTGTAAGCAGACATTCTATTTTCAGAATCAACCACAAAAAGCCAGGAGGTTGTGAATGAAAGATGGAATATCACTGGAATTAACTAATGATGAGGCCTTGGTTTTTTTCGATTGGGTAAAAAGGAATAACGTGGAAGAGTTTTACCAATTTGAAGATCAAGCAGAAAAAAGGGTACTTTGGGATATTGAAGCACAGTTAGAAAGAACTTTAGTAGTTCCTTTTGAAGCCGACTATAAAAATCTTCTCATTCAAGCGAGAAATCATATAAGGGACCAAGAGTAACTTTGGAGTTCGGCAGGCCATAAAGTTTACTAGTCAACCAACTAGCTGACATTAAAGTCAGCAACGGTGCCTTTCCAGAAATCGGGCCCGATTCCCATCCACCCCTCCCATATGGGAGAATCAGTCTATGTCCACACTACCACAAGTCCTCGACGGCCTTATCGGCCAGGAGCATGCTTCGAAGTTTCTCGCTGCGGCGATAAACCAGGGCCAGCCCAGCCATGCCTACCTGTTTCAGGGGCCCGTGGGTGTAGGCAAACATGCCGCCGCGCTGAAGTTCGCAGCCGCGCTCTGCTGCGAGGAAGGTGGCTGCGGCGTTTGTCCGTCCTGTGAGAAAGCCGCCCGCGGCGTCCACCCCGACATCGATGTCATCGAGTCCGTCGGTGCTTTCATCACCGTCGACCAGGTGCGCGAGATCAACCGCAACCTCAATCTGAGGCCCCACGAGAGCCGGGCGCGCGTATTCATAATCAATGGCGCCGGCAAGTTCAACGCCGAGAGCGCCAACGCTTTTCTCAAGTCGCTCGAAGAACCGCCGGCGTTTGTTTTCTTTCTGCTGCTGGCCAGCCGCGAGGACCACGTCCTGCCGACGCTCGTATCGCGTTGCCAGACCGTGAGATTCGGAGCTGTGCCCGCGGATGACATCGAAACTTTTCTGCTAAAGGAATACGGTATTTCGAATACGATCGCCCAGTCGTTCGCCCGGGTCAGCCGGGGCAACCTCCGCCTGGCCAGGGCTCTCTGTGAGGATAATGAGCTCGTCGCGCGCCGCGGCCGCTACCTGCAGATCGGCGGCAACCTTACCCGGGGAGCCTGGGAGGGCGGCGCCGCCCAGATGGCCGCCGAGATAATGTCGGCCACCCAGGAGGCAGGCGAGGCGGTGGAGGAGGAGATCGTTCCCGAGGGGTTCGTCGTCGCCACCAAAAAGCGCCAGGAGCAGGACGCGCACCGGCGATCCAGCGCCGCGCAGAGGCGTGAGCTGATACTCGCCCTGGACTTCCTCGAATCCTGGTTCCGGGACATGATGGTGATGGCCTCCGGCGCGGGGGACGCCGTCATGAACAGGGACTACGAGCTGGAGCTTGAGGACCAGGCGCTCGCCTCAAGGGCGGGCAGTTACCGCCGGGCGGTGGAGGTTATCGAGGCCACCCGTTCCAAACTAGGCTATAATATCGACTTGGAGCTTGCATTGCAGGCCATGTTTTATCAATTGCAGGAGGTTTTATAAGTGCCGGAACTTGTAGAAGTTGTGTTCCGGAGTGGAT
>Ga0265292_1000357_pt1 | contig 70885 bp, 65 predicted proteins | sample Munlanlewell296A_FD_189080 | JGI IMG/M metagenome (GOLD analysis project Ga0265292, IMG submission 189080) | Leachate microbial communities from a municipal landfill in Southern Ontario, Canada - Leachate well 296A | ecosystem: Engineered > Solid waste > Landfill > Unclassified | place: Canada...
GGAAGTGTCTGCAAAACCGCGTGAGCTGCTATAACCTTGTCTGTCCATTTCCACGAATGACGTACTTGGAACCCGTCATCTCCTCGATTCCCATCGGGCCACGCGGATAAACCCGGTCGGTGTTGATGCCGCTTGCCGGGCCGATGCCAAAGGGCAGGCCGTCGGTGAGGCGGGTGGAGGCGTTCCAGTAGGTAGCGGCGCTGTCTATCAGCACCAGAAAGCGTTCAGCCTGGGCCCGGTCCTCGGTGACGATGGCGTCGGCCAGGCCCGAGTGATGGCGGCGTATGTGGGCGATCGCCTCATCGAAACCCGGAACCACTTTGAGTGAGAGGATGAAGTCCAGGTATTCGGTGTCCCAGTCTTTCTCTGTGGCTTTGTTCCACTCAGGAACAATAGCACGGGCCGCAGCGTCGGCGCGCACCTCGACGCCCGACTCCTTCAGCCTGGACGCCAGCGCGGGCAGAACTTTCAGGGCCGCGCTTTCGTCAACGAGCACCGTCTCCACTGAATTGCATGTGCTGGGGCGGTTCGCCTTGGCGTTGTTTATTATTTCTATGGCCATGTCGGGGTCCGCGGAACTTTCAATATATACATGGCACAGGCCCCGGTAATGCTTCATCACCGGTATTTTCGATTTTTCCATCACGGCGTTGATAAGCCTGTGGCTGCCGCGGGCGATGATGAGGTCGATCTGGCCGGTAAGGCCCAGGAGTTCGTCGACTGCCGTTCTGTCGGTTGTCTCCACGAACTGGATGGCCCCGCCCGGCATACCCGCTCCCCTGCCGGCTTCTGCCATAAGCCGTGCCAGCACACTGTTGGAGTGGATGGCCTCGGAGCCACCACGGAGGATTATCGCATTTCCGGCCTTGATGCAGAGGGCGGCAGTGTCGGTAGTGACGTTCGGCCTTGCTTCGTAAACGATGCCGATGACGCCGATCGGTGTGCGTACGCGCGACATCTCCATGCCGTTTGACGCGGTCCATGCCTTGATGACCGTTCCAACCGGATCGTCGAGCGCCGCCACGTCCCGCAGGTTGCTTGCCATGAGCGATACGCGGGCCTTGTCCAGCATCAGGCGATCGATCATTGCGGCGGTCAGCCCTTTGGCCTTGCCGGCCTCGAGGTCCTTCGCGTTGGCTGCTTCGATATCACCAGGGTTGCTTTCCAGGGCGTCAGCCATGGCGAGCAGGGCGGTGTTTTTCACCTCGGTCGGCAGGACCGAGAGTTCGTATGACGCCGCCCGCGCGGCTTCTGCTTTTTCGGTTACCGTAGGCATCTTGATTCCTGGAAGCACTCCTTATAGTTTATTATGCTCAGAACCTGCATATTATATACGAAATGTTCGTAGGGTCGGCCGCTGCGTCTGATTTCAGGTTCGCGGCCGTCACCGGCAGGAAAAAACCCTAATTTCCAAGGTGAAAGGAGCACGACCATGGCTGATGCTGAAGATGTCATGATTCCGCTGGACGTCCCTACCGCAAAGAGGGGCGTATACACAGACAATTTCAACCTGATGACGAAGTCGACGGGCAGGCTGATGCTTTTCGCGGGCGACCAGAAGGTCGAGCACATGAACAAGGACTTCGTCGGCAAGTACGAGCTTGGCGAGATCCCGGCCGACGACGCCGACCCCGAACACATGTTCAGGATCGCCAGCAAGGGCACTATCGGCGTATTCGCTACGCAGATCGGCATGATCGCCAGGTACGGTGCCGACTATGCGGATGTCCCCTATCTGGTAAAGCTCAACTCAAAGACCAACCTGGTCAAGACCGCGACGATGGATCCGATCAGCAACCTGTGGCTGGATGTCGACCGCGTCGCCGAGTTCGCGCAGGAGTCCGGCTTAAAGATTCCCGCTGTCGGCTACACGATCTATCTGGGCAGCACTTACGAGCCACAGATGCTGACCCAGGCCGCGAAGCTGGTAAACGACGCGCACCGCCACGGCATGCTGACCGTTCTCTGGATATACCCGCGCGGCAAGGACGTCGCCGATGAAATGGATCCGCACCTGATCGCCGGCGCCTGTGGCGTCGCGCTCACGCTGGGCTCCGACTTCGTCAAGGTCAACTACCCGAAGGCCGAAGGCCAGGAGTCGCACGAGATCTTCAAGGAAGCCGTCGCGGCGGCCGGCAGGACCCACGTGGTCGCGGCCGGCGGCTCGTCTACCGACGCCAATGTCTTCCTGCAGCGCCTCCACGACCAGATACACGTGAGCGGAGCGATCGGTAACGCGACCGGCAGGAACATCCACCAGAAACCGCTTGACGAGGCTGTTCGCATGTGTGACGCCATCTCTGCTATCACGCTGGCCGACATGTCTGTGGAAGAGGCCGAGAACATCTACAACGGGAACAAGTGCCTGGTGCAGGATGCGTCTGCGTGGAGCATCGCGTAGCGAAACAGGGGCGTTTCCCATTATACTGGCGTGGTGATCATTGATTTCCACACCCATATATTTCCACCCGACGTAGTCTCGAATCGCGGGGCGTACCTGGCTCAGGAGGAGTGGTTCGCCCATCTCTACAGTTCAGAGAACGCGCGCCTGGCGACCGCGGGCAATCTTGTCGAAGAGATGGACCGCTGCGGGATCGACAGGGCTGTCGTCTGCGGTTTTGCCTGGAACAGCTTCGGTCTGTATGTGGAGACTAATTCCTATATCGCTGACGCCGTGTCCCGTTTTCCGGAACGCCTGGTTGGTTTCGCAAACATACCGCCACTGCACCCGAAGGCCACCGCGGAGCTCGAACGCTGCCTTGACCTGGGGCTCAAGGGCATTGGCGAACTCAAACCTGACGGCCAGGGCTTTGACCTTGCGGATGAAAGCGGCATGCAACCCCTGACGGCGTTTGCTGCTGAAAACGGGGTGCCGCTGCTCGTACACCTGAGCGAACCGGTGGGGCATACGTACCCCGGCAAGGGTCGCACCAGCCCTCGCAAGGGATACGAGTTTGCCTTGCAGCACCCCGGCCTGAAGCTGGTCTATGCGCACTGGGGCGGAGGCCTTCCTTTCTATGAGCTGATGCCCGACGTCAGGAAGGCGCTAACCAACGTTTATTACGACTGCTCCGCCAGCCCGTTTCTTTACGAGTCCCGGATATACAGGACAGCGATCGATTCTGTCGGCTACCGGAAAATCTTCTTTGGCAGCGACTTCCCCCTCATCTCTCCGGAGCGTTATGTGAAGGAGTTCGATGAGGCCGGCTTAAGCGTGGACGAACGCGAAGCCATTATGGGAGGCAACGCCTGCTCGTTTCTGGATAAGGTGTGCTCATGAACCTGCGTGAGACCCTGGAGCTGCTGGCCGGTGGCAAGCTCAGCGTAGACGAGGCACAGTCAAAACTGTCCCTGGCGGGAATCGCCGCCGTGTCCGACTTCGCCCGCCTCGACCTCGACCGTCATGCGAGAAAAGGCGTGCCGGAAGTAATCTATGCTCCCGGGAAAACCGACAATCAACTTCTGGAGATCTGCTCCGAGATGCTGAAGCAGTCGGGGCGCGCCATTGCAAGCGGCGTCAACACCGGGCAGAGGCAGCTCATAAACCAGGAATTTGCCGGGCTTGTGCGGGAAGCAGACGAGGAATCACGGATGGTCGTGATTCACCGAAACGGCTACAATCTGCAGCAAACCGGGGGCAAGGTCGGCATCCTTTCCGCCGGCACCGCCGACATCCCTGTATCCGGGCAGGCGCGGGTGGTCGCGGAGGAAATGGGCTGCGAGGTAATCAGTTCATACGACGTCGGCGTGGCCGGAGTCCACCGATTGGTGGATCCACTACGCCGGATGATAGAGGCTCGGGTTTCCGTGATCATTGTTGCCGCCGGCATGGAAGGCGCACTGCCTTCGGTGGTAGCAGGGCTGGTGCCGGTGCCGGTGATCGGCCTGCCGACCTCGACCGGCTACGGACTTGGCGGCGGCGGCATAACCGCCCTTCTCAGCATGTTGCAGAGCTGCTGTCCCGGCCTTGTCGCCGTCAATATCGATAACGGTGTTGGCGCTGGAGCGACGGCCGCGCTTATCGCCAACCAGGTCGCGGCCAGCGAGTCTCGCGGCAGATAAAAACAGCATGAGTTCCAGAATCCCCGTTTATCACCGATATAAAGAGCAGTTCGACAAACCCGGAGGGTCCTCAGTGCTTACGCATTCGCTGGCAAAATCCATAAGAATGAATCACGAAGAAGTTTTACGGCGCTGGCTGGAAAACCTGCACGGCCATATTGCTGATGATTTTGAGCAGATGCTTCTAACCCCCATGGGAAATGGTGTAGCCACCAAGCTGCTGGGTTACGCGGTGGATTATCTCGAGGCAGAAGATTACCAGCGGAACGAGGTCCTGCACAGTGTCTGGAGCGCGGCCCGCGAGGCGTCTTTTCGCCGCGCCGCCGTGGGTTATGGCCTGCAGGATATCGTTACAACGGCCCTTGCCTTCCGCAACGCGCTTCAGGAGACGTTGCTCAACAATGTGACCCCCTCGGACTCCACGGAGGAACGCAAGCTGCTGGAGGGAATTATGGCAATCAACCGGATCGGTGATTCGATGGTATCGGGTGAAATAGCGGGCTACTTCAGTTATCAGGGTTTTCATGAAGACCAGGCAGGGGAACGCGAATCAGCCTGAGGCCGCGTGTGGCCTGTTTTTAACCGCGCGCTAGAAAAGTGTTAGTCCGTTTTCCCTCCAGACTCCCATCTGCCTGAATTTTTCCGACCGTTCCTTTTTCCTGACCTGCGGGCTGATTTCGTCGAGCTCGCGCAGATTATCCTCCAGGGCCTCCTTGAGAATACGTGCCGCGGCGGAATGGTCGCGGTGTGCGCCTCCTCTCGGCTCCGGCAATACTTCGTCGATAACGCCAAGCTCGAAGAGTTCCGAGGAAGTCATCCGCAACGTCTGCGCCGCAAGATGAGCCTCCGAGGAATCCTTCCAGAGAAGAGCTGCGCATGATTCGGGTGAGATAACTGAATAGATCGAGTTCTCCATCATCAGCACGCGGTCGGCGAGCGCGAGGGCGAGCGCCCCGCCGCTTCCTCCCTCACCGATAATTACAGCCACAGTGGGCACGCTTAGCCTGGCCATGCACAGGAGGGACCCCGAAATTGCTCCAGCCTGGCCGCGGTCTTCCGCATCAGCGCCGGGGAAAGCTCCCGGTGTGTCGATCAGCGTCAGTACGGGGATGCCGAACTTGTCGGCCATGCGCATCAGGCGCTGGGCCTTCCGGTATCCCTCCGGGCGAGCCATGCCGAAGCTGCGCCTGGTACGGGCAGGCAGGTCCCGGCCTTTCTGGTGGCCGATCACCATGAGTGTACGCCCATGGTAGGCGGCGAGGCCCGAGACGATCGCGGGATCGTCGCCAAAGCAGCGGTCGCCGCGCAGCTCGGTGAAGCCTGCGAACATGTGTTCGATATAGTCAAGGGTATAGGGACGCTTCGGATGACGGGCCAGCTCGACCTTTTCCCAGACTGCCTTGTCCAGATGACGCCCGTGGCTCAATTCCCTGAGCCGCTGGCTGATCTTTGCTACCTCATCTTTTAAATGAACGCCAGGAAGCGTTGGCAAACGCTTTAATTCGGCCAAGCGCTTGCGCAAACGTCCCTCCTCCTCGTGCAGGGCGCGCTTCTTCCTCCCAAAGGGGTTGGAGGGCACAGGCAACACCTCCTTCCAGCATGCCGAGTATCTGAACCAGCCGGCTTTTAAGTTCCGGCCTGGCTATTATCATGTCTATCTGGCCATGGGCGAGATTGGACTCGGCCAGGCCAAAATCTGCGGCCAGTTTTTCCTTGAGAGTCTGTTCGATAATCCTTGGTCCCGAAAAACAAAGCAGCGCTCCGGGCTCGGAAATGATAACGTCGGCAAGTGTCGCAAAGCTGGCCATGACACCGCCGGTGGTGGGATTGGTGAGAACGGTCACAAACGGCACCGGCGCCTCGCCGAGCATATCGACGGCGCAGGTGGTCTTCGCCATCTGCATCAGGGAAAGTATGCCTTCCTGCATACGGGCGCCGCCCGATGCGCAGACAACGACGAGAGGATAGCGGGTTTCGATGGCGGTCTCGGCCGCCCGCCAGAACATCTCTCCCACAACGCTGCCCATGCTGCCCCCCAGAAAGGAGAAGTCCATAACTGCAAGGACAACATCCATCTTGTGGATCCTGGCCGTCCCGATCCTGATGGCCTCTGAAAAGCCGGTCGCGAACTCGGCTTCCTCTATTCGTTCGGGGTAAGGGCGCAGGTCGAAAAAATCCAGCGGGTCGGCTGAGCGCAGGTTCCCCGCCATCTCATTCCAGGTGCCGGCGTCAACCAGCTGGGCGATGCGCTCTGATGCGTTCAGGCGAAAGTGGTGGCCACAGTGATAGCAGACCTTGAGGTTGGCTTCCAGCTCGCCGACGTCGAGAAGCTGCTTGCATGAAGGGCAGCTCTCGGCTCCAGGCAGATCGGTGCTGCCGTTTCGGCGGCTGATATCCACAGACACTTGCTGAGCCACTTCAGCCTCCTAGACGGCCTGGAATACCAGGGTGACGTTGTGGCCGCCAAAACCAAAGGAGTTGGATACGGCCACCCGAACCTCCTGCATTCGCGCCTTGTTGGGCACGTAGTCCAGATCACACGCCGGGTCAGCGTTTTCAAGGTTTATGGTCGGTGGAATGCCGCCCCGGTCGATAGCCAGTACGCAGGCAGCTGACTCGAGCGCACCCGATGCACCCAGACAGTGTCCTATCATCGACTTGGTTGAGCTTATGGCCACACTGCCGGCTCGTTCACCCAGCGCTATCTTGATAACCCTGGTCTCGATTTCGTCGCCGAGGGGAGTCGAGGTTCCATGTGCGTTTATGTAGTCGACAACCGCGGGGCTGATGCCCGCTTCGGCAAACGCCGCCGACATGGCGCGCGCCTGATTGTGGCCGGATGGTTCCGGAGCGCTGATATGATAGGCGTCTGAACTCATGCCATAACCGCTGATCTCTGCATAAATCTTTGCGCCCCGGGCATGCGCGCGCTCAAACTCCTCGAGGATCAGGATGGCGGAGCCTTCGCCCATGACAAAACCGTCGCGGTCGCGGTCGAAGGGACGGCTGGCGCGCTCCGGTTCCTCGTTCCTTTCCGAAAGCGCGCGCATGGCGGCAAACGATGAGATCCCGACCGGGGTTATCGTTGCCTCGCATCCTCCCGCCAGCATGACATCCGCCGCGCCCCGCTTGATAAGCTCAAAAGCGTCTCCGACGGCATTGCTCGCCGACGAGCAGGCCGTGCAGACGGTGCTGAGCGGACCCCTTGTGCCCAGCACTATGGAAACCTGGGCCGATGCCATGTTGACAATCTGCATTGGTATGAAGAGGGGGCTGATGCGGTCCGGCCCCTTTTTCAGCAGAACCTCGGTCTCCCGTTCAAAAGTCTTCAGTCCGCCGATGCCGCTCGATACCATTACTCCTATGTTCTCCGGGTCGGCGGCTATGTCCAGTGCGCCGTCCTCGACGGCAAGCTTGGCCGCCGCCACCGAGAACTGGGCGAAACGGTCCATGCGGCGGGCGCTCTTTTTATCGACATATTCCGTCGGGTCGAAGTCCTTGACCTCGGCGGCAAACCTGACCCGGTAGCCGGTCGTATCAAACTGGGTTATCGGGCCCATGCCGGACACTCCGGCCATCAGGGCCTGCCAGTAATCCTCAACGCCGGTTCCCACCGGTGAGATTACCCCGATTCCCGTGACAACAACGCGGCGGCTCATATGCCCACGCCCCCGTCGACGGGAATCACGGCGCCGGTAATATAGCCGGCCGCAGGCGAAGCAAGGAAAGCGATGACGCTGGCGATCTCTTCTGGTGTCGCCAGTCTTCCCAGTGGTGTGTTTTCGAGTATTCTGTCCTTCATTTCATCAGGCAACCCGGAGGTCATGTCGGTTACCACATACCCGGGAGCGACGGCGTTTACCCGTACGCCCCGCGGTCCCAGTTCACGGGCCAGCGACTTGGTGAAGCCTATCAGCCCGGCCTTGGCGGCGGCGTAATTGGCCTGGCCGGCATTGCCACGCCGGCCGATGACGCTCGAAACATTGATTATGGACCCGCCGCGAGCCTTCATCATGCCGCGGGCGACCGCCTTGCTGCAAAGGAACGCTCCCCTGAGGCTAGTGGCGATCACGTCGTCAAAATCTTCCTCGCTCATGCGCATGGTCAGGGTATCCCGGGTTATTCCGGCGTTGTTTACTAGGATGGAGATCCGCCCAAGGGCTTCTTCGGCCTGTTCTATCATGGCATTGGCCTGAGCCGCGTCAGCTACGTCGCCCTGTACCGTGATCAGCTTTACGCCGGTGCTGCCAAGGCTGTCGGCCAAAGCCGCTGCGGCCTTGCGGCTGTGCTGATAATTGATGGCCACGGACGCACCCGCATTGGCGAGCGCGATCACGGTAGCGCGCCCGATACCTCGCGCTCCGCCTGTCACCAGGGCTACCTGCCCGGCCAGACTATAACCTGTGTTGTCTACTGTCATATGCTCCTGCCCGCGTCCCGGAAAATGCCGCCTTTCCGTCTTTTCGGAATAACCTGTTTTCAAATGCGGGTCGTGTCCCGTTAATAAATTTCTTGCGGCACTGTGCCGGCCTATACCAGGGCCAGCGTCTTCTCCATGCTCTCCGGATCGGTGGTGTGCGATGTTCTTGCGTCCCGGTTGATCCTGCGTATCAGGCCACTCAGGACTTTTCCATTGCCGACCTCGATGAAGCTTTCAACGCCATCGCCGATGAGGCGCTCGACAGCCTGCCGCCAGCGAACGGGGGAAACGATCTGCCTTACCAGCAGATCCTTCAAACCCCCGGCTGTCTCATACTCACAGCTTATCGATGAGAGGAGTGGCGGTACAGGGTCCTTTATTTCCACATCCGCCAGCTTTTCCTTCATCATGCCTGCCGCGTCCCGCATCAGGGGGCTGTGGAACGAACCGCTGACCGCCAGCCTGACGGCTTTTCTGGCCCCTGCCGTCATTGCCGCGTCAATGGCCCTTAAAACCGATCCAGTCTCACCGCTGATCACCAGCTGCCCGGGACAGTTGTAATTGACGGGCCAGACTTCGCCCGACCGCGAACATAAATCTTCAACCTGTCCGTCTTCCAGACCGATGATTGCCGCCATTGCGCCCGGCCTCTCGGCTGCCGCCGCGGCCATTGCCTTTCCACGGCTTGCTACCAGCCTGAGCCCGTCTTCAAAATTTATTGCTCCCGCAGCCGCGAGTGCGCTGTATTCTCCAAGGCTGTGGCCGCATACGACACTTCCGGCAACACCCTTCTCTGTCAATACCGCCATGGCGGCCACGCTGTTTACATAAAGGGCCACCTGGGCGAACTCGGTGCTTGCCAGCTTGTCCTCCGGGCCCTCGAAACTGAGGCCCGCGACGTCCCATCCGAGTATTTCGTTGGCGCTGCCATAAATCGCGGCGGCCGAATCGAAAGAGGCGACCAGCTCTCGTCCCATACCGACCGACTGGGAGCCCTGTCCCGGAAAAACCAGGGCCAGCTTGCCCTTCATGATTCAAATCCCATCAAATACCCCCGTCTCAGCGCCTCAGGACTATGCGCCCGTTGAGACTTTCCACAACCGCCTCGGCCTCGGCCACCAGTTCGGCGATGATCTCCGCCGCCGGCTGGATCCTGTCGACAAGGGCGACTGCCTGGCCCGCCATCATGGAACCATCGCGGGTATTGCCCTCGCGCATGGCTTCGCGCAGCTTGCCCAGACCCAGCCTCTCGATATCTTCGGCCGAGCGTTCGCCTAAAAGGTATTCCTTCTCGAGATCTACATACAGCCCCGCGAGCTTGTTCTTGAGGGCCCTGACCGGATAACCGATGGCGCGCGCGGTCACGACGGTGGCGCGGTCGCCAGCTTTCAGAAATTTTTCCTTCACGGACTGGTGCGCGGTGCATTCAGTGGCACATACAAAGCGGGTTCCCATCTGCACACCCTCGGCGCCGAGAGCGAAGGCGGCTACCAGGCTCGCGCCGTCAACGATTCCACCGGCCGCTACTACTGGAATCTCAACCGAGCGCGCGATTAGGGGCGTTAAGACCATGGTGGTGGTCTCGCCTATATGGCCTCCGGCTTCGCAGCCTTCAGCGACAATCGCGTCGGCTCCGTTTTGTTCGGCGCGGCGCGCTACCGCAACCGCGGCAACAACAGGGAGTACCCTGATGCCCTTCGCCTTTAGTTCGGGAATGCAGGCAGTGCTCTGGACCGCTCCCAGCGTTACCGCCGCCGGCCGCTCGTCCAGCAACACTTCGATCTGCTTCCCGAGGTCGGGGTTGATCATGATCAGGTTGACTCCGAACGGCTTGTCCGTGAGCTCACGAGTCTTTCTGATCTCTTCGCGCAATATCTCCGCTGGCATGGCTCCAGCCCCGATGACCCCGAGGCCTCCGCCGTTGGATACGGCCGCAGCGAGGCTGGCGTCGCTCGTCCAGCTCATGCCGCCCTGAATGACCGGATGCTCGATTTCCAGAATGTCGCATATGCGATTGGTCATTTTGTGCTCCAGACTTTCTGTCAGACCCTTTTTATGTCTCCGGCGCGCGCCAGGCATGAGCCCCATGACAGGCCGGCTCCGAAGCCGACCATAAGCAGGAGGTCTCCCTTGTTGATCCGTCCCGCCGCCGCCGCTTCATCGAGGCACAGCGGGATGGAGGCACAGGATGTGTTGCCATAGCGTTCGAGATTTGAAAAAACCCGCTCCGGCGAAACCCCGAGCTTGCGGGCGGCCGCATCGATAATGCGGATGTTCGCCTGATGGGGAATAAACAAATCAACATCCTCCACGTCCAGACCGTGTCTTTCAAGCACCCGCTCGGCCGATTTTACAATGATCCTGGTCGCAAACTTATAGACCTCCCGGCCGTTCATCTTGATCGAATGCTGGCGCGCCGCGACCGTCTTTTCGCTGGCGGGCATCCGCGAACCGCCGGCTGGCAGGTATAACTCGCCAACACCCTCCGGATCATTGCCGAGGTCGAAGCCGATAATTGCCGGCTCTCCCTCGACCGCGGGTTCCAGTATAACTGCGCCGGCGCCGTCTCCGAAGAGAACGGCGGTTCCCCGGTCGGTCCAGTCTATCATCCGGGACACGATCTCCGCACCTACAACGAGCACTTTGTCGGCCTGCCCTGAGGCGATAAAAGCGCTACCTGCCGCCAGGGCATATATGAAGCCAGTGCACGCGGCGGAGAGATCGAACGCCGGTGTGCCGTTTGCGCCGATCAGACCGGACAGATAGGAGGCGGTGGGTGGGAAAAGCGTATCCGGAGAAAGGCTGGCGACTATGATCAGGTCGAGCTCGTCGGGCCTTATGCCGGCCGCTGAGAGTGCCCGCTTTGCGGCGACCGCCCCCAGATCAGATGCGGCCTGGCCTTCCGCGGCAATACGGCGCTCGCGGATACCTGTGCGGCTTGTTATCCACTCGTCAGAGGTATCCAGGGTCAGCGAAAGCTCGTCGTTGGTCACGATCCTCTGGGGCACCTCGGTACCCACTGATGTGATTTTTACCTGCCGGGTGTTCACGATACGCGGCAAATCTGCGATGGCTGCTGCCTGTAAACAGTTTCAAACAATGAGATCACCGTTCTCACTCCACGATCATGAATGTAAGCGTGGCCTTGCAGGCCAGCTCGCCGTCAACGGTGGCGCTGGCTTCGCCCTTGCCGATTGTGCCACGCATGCGGGTCATCTCGACCTCGAGCCTGAGGGTGTCTCCCGGAACTACCATCCTCTTGAAGCGGACGCCGTCAATACCGGCGAAGAGCACCAGCTTGCCGCTGTTTTCAGGAACCGAGAGCACCGCGACCGCTCCCGCCTGGGCAAGTGCTTCGATCATCAGGACGCCGGGCATCACCGGCCTGCCGGGAAAATGGCCCTCGAAGTGCGGCTCCTCGGCCCGGACCTCCTTGATGGCGACCGCCCGCTCGCCTGGAATCAGCTCGATTATCTCATCGAGAAAGAGGAAGGGATCCCGATGCGGGATGATCTTCTTGATCTGCTCACGATTAAGTTGCGTCATGTCTATGGATTCCCTGCAATTAAAGTTATTTACGAAAAAACGCCCACCTTGAGGCGCTCAAAGATTATCACATCCCCAGGCTTACTTCCTATGCCGGAATCGTCTGTGGCGCCGATCGGCGCTGTCTGGAAACAGCTGGGCGAGGGGGTCTGAATGGGTTCGCGGGGAAATTGTGATTCAGCGCATGAATCTACGGACCAGCAGTTTGCCTGCGATTACGCCCGCTATGAAGAATGCGGCCAGCAGGATAATTGTGATCATTCCGCGTCGATCTCTTCCTCCGTGCCGCCCGGCTGGCTGGCCACAACACGGGCCACGGCGCTGACGCGGTCGCCCTTGCGCAGGTTCATGACCTTCACGCCCTGCGTTGAGCGTCCCATGCAGGATATGCCGCTCACCGGTATGCGGATGATGGTGCCGTCAGCGGATATGAGGACCAGCTCGTGGTTGTCACGCACGACCTTGGCCGCAATGAGCGTGCCCTTGGCCTCGGTGTGCTTGATCGTCCTGACACCCTTGCCGCCGCGGTTGTGGCGGGGATATTCACTTATGTGCGTACGCTTGCCATAACCGCCGTCGGTTACGACGAACAGGTCGGCGTCGTCACGGGCCACGTTCATGGATAGCACCTTGTCGGCCTTTGAAAGGGTCATGCCCTTGACACCGCTTGTGGCGCGGCCCATCGGCCTCGTCTGGGATTCGTTGAAACGGATCGCCTGGCCGCCTTCACTGACGAGCAGGATGTCGTCATCGCCATTGGAGTGACGCACGGCGATGAGCTCGTCGTCGTCGCGGATGTTGATGGCTATTATGCCATCGGCCTTGAGAACGGTGTTATAGGCTTCGAATTCCGTCTTCTTGACCAGGCCCTTGCGGGTCGCCATAACCAGGTATTTGGCGTCCTTGTAGTCCTTGGTTGCCACGACCGCCTTGATGCGCTCGCCGCTTCTTAGTGGCAGAAGGTTGACCACAGCACGCCCCTTCGAGGTTCTGCTCCCAAGCGGTATCTCGTGCACTTTCAGGCGGTATACCTTGCCCACACTGGTGAAAAACAGCAGGTAGTGGTGCGTGGTGGTGATAAAAAGGTGTTCGAGGAAATCCTCTTCCTTGACATCCATGCCGATGACGCCGACGCCGCCGCGACGCTGCTTGCGGTAGGTGTTGAGCGGCAGACTCTTGATATAGCCGCTGTTGGTGATCGAGATGACCATGTCTTCCTCGGCGATCAGGTCCTCGATGTCGAACTCATCCTCTCCTGGAGCTATCTGCGTACGGCGCTCGTCGTTGAACATCCTCTTGACCTCGAGCAGCTCCTCCTTGATGAGCCGGTAGACCTCTGCCTCTTCCGCGAGGATGCCCTTGAGCCAGGCGATGCGTTCCGTCAGGTCCTTGTGTTCGTCCTTGATCTTGTTGCGCTCCAGGCCGGTGAGCTTCTGCAGCCTCAGGTCCAGGATCGCCTGCGCCTGGATCAGGGAGAGTTCGAATTTCCTGATGAGGCCGTTGCGGGCTTCCTCCCCGTCCTTCGATGCGCGTATAAGCTTGACTACCGCGTCCAGATTCTCGAGCGCCGTAAGCAGGCCCTCCAGAACGTGCGCCCGCTTCTGGGCCTTTTCCAGCTCGAAGCGCGTGCGGCGGATTATTACCTCGCGCTGATGCGCGATGTAGCAGCGCATCATCTCCTTCAGCGACATGGTGCGCGGCACACCGTCCACTATCGCGAGGTTGATGATGCCAAAGGTCGACTGCATGGCAGTGTGCTTATAAAGTTTGTTGAGCACTACTTTTGGAATGGTGTCGCGCTTGAGCTCGATGACCACGCGCATGCCGCTGCGGTCGGACTCGTCACGAAGGTCGGATATCTCCTGTATCTTGTGCTCCCGCACCAGGTCGGCGATCTTCTCGATCAATGTCGCCTTGTTCACCTGGTAGGGTAGCTCCGTGATGATGATGGCGTCCCGTTTTCCCTTGATCGGCTCGGAATGGGCCTTGGCCCTTACCTTTACGAGGCCGCGGCCGGTCGTATAGGCGTCGCGGATGCCGCGCCTGCCCATGATGATGCCGCCGGTGGGAAAATCCGGTCCCGGCATATGTGCCATCATTTCGTCTATGGATATATCCGGGTTGTCGATCATGGCGACGCAGGCGTCGATGGTCTCGCCCAGGTTGTGAGGCGGGATATTTGTTGCCATGCCGACCGCGATACCGCTTGATCCATTGACCAGGAGGTTGGGATAGCGTGAGGGCAGGACTGAAGGCTCCTCGGTGCTCTCATCGAAGTTCGGGATGAAATCGACGGTGTCCTGATCGATGTCACGCAGCATCTCCATGGCGAGCTTCGACAGGCGCGCCTCCGTATACCTGTAGGCGGCCGCGCTGTCGCCGTCGACGCTGCCGAAGTTACCCTGTCCGTCGATGAGCGGATAGCGCATCGAGAAATCCTGCACCAGCCGCACCATCGTGTCGTAGACGGCGGAATCACCGTGCGGGTGATATTTGCCGATTACGTCACCGACGATACGGGCGCTCTTCTTGTAGGGCTTGTTATAGGCAAGCGCCAGCTGCTGCATGGCGTAGAGCACGCGGCGGTGAACCGGTTTGAGGCCGTCGCGCACATCGGGCAGTGCGCGGCCCACGATTACGCTCATCGAGTAATCAAGATAGGATGTGCGCATCTCCTCTTCGAGCTCGCGCGGTTCTATGCGTCCATCAAGATCGGTTATCGCCAACTGTCAATCTCCTTGTTGCGTCTTCGTCATATTGGGGACACCTTAAATAATTCAAACGCGCCTGCAGATTTTGAACGCCCCTGTGAATTATTTAAGGTGTCCCCGGTTTTAAATATCCAGAAAACGTACCTGCCGCGCGTTTGATTCGATAAACGCGCGCCGCGGCTCCACTTTGTCGCCCATCAGTGTCGTAAAAATCTCGTCCGCCGCGGCCGCGTCTTCAAGCGTAACCTGAAGCAGGGTTCGCGTATCCGGATTCATGGTCGTCTCCCACAGCTGCTCCGGGTTCATTTCACCGAGGCCTTTGAACCGCTGCAGGTTTATGCCTTCCTTGGCCAGAGACAGGATCGCCGCCGTCATTTCCTCGAAGCTTTCCGCCGGCTGCTCCTTCTTTCCCATGGTCAGCATGAACGGCGGCTCGCCCAGAAGTTCCTTCATCCTGGCGAACAGGTCGCGCATGCTGGCCAGCTCGCGGCTGGCAAGCAACTCGGTTTTGATCTCGACCGAGTGCGCCACACCGGTGCGCTTGTCCGTTACTTTCAGCGAGATCGTACCCGCGGTTCTGTCTTCACCGGTTACTTCCAGCCGATCGAATTTTGCCGACGCGTCCTTTGTCTTTAAGAATTTGCTGAGGGCGGCGTAATCCTTGATGTCCTTCTCTAAAAGCGACTGGCTGCGGATATAATCGACTACACCATTCCCGTAGAGGATCCGCAGCTTGGTGTCCCAACCAACGTATTCCTTGTAGAGCCGCTGGAACCGCTGATACTTCGCCTGGGAAAGCGTCATCTTGCCGCCAACCTTGCCGTTGCCGGCGCCACTCACTCCGATCAGCTCAAGCTTGTCGCGCAGCAGAAGCTCCTCGAGCTGGCTCTCCTTGTCCACATAGATCTCCTGGCTGCCCTGTTTGATACGGAACAGCGGCGGCTGGGCGATATAGACATAACCCACGTCTATCATTTCCTTCATGTAGCGGAAGAAGAACGTGAGGATGAGCGTACGGATATGCGCGCCGTCAACGTCGGCATCGGTCATTATTATGACCTTGTGGTAGCGGGCGCCGGTGATGTCGAACTCGTCGGCAATTCCGGTTCCCAGGGCGGTTATCATCGCCTGGATTTCCTTGTTGGCGAGGATGTTGTTGAGCCTCGCCTTCTCTACATTTATGATCTTGCCACGCAGGGGCAGGATAGCCTGAAAGGCGCGATCGCGCGCCTGTTTGGCTGAGCCCCCGGCGCTGTCGCCCTCAACCAGGTAGATCTCAGAGGCCGCCGGGTCCTTGACCGAGCAGTCCGCGAGCTTTCCAGGCAGGGCGCTGTTCTCCAGGACGCTCTTGCGGCGGGTAAGGTCTCTGGCCTTGCGCGCGGCCGCCCGGGCCCGGGCGGCGGAGGCGGCCTTGGTAACGATCTGTTTTGCCTCGCCGGGGTGCTCCTCGAGGAACTCTGAAAGCTTGGCTCCCACGGAGCTCTCGACGAAACCGCGCATCTCGGAGTTGCCCAGCTTGGTTTTTGTCTGTCCCTCGAACTGCGGGTCACGCAGCTTCACGGAGATCACTGCCGACAGACCCTCACGCACATCGTCTCCTGAAAGCGCTTCTTCTTTCTCTTTCAGCAGGCCCTTGGTGCGGGCATAATCATTTATGACCCGGGTAAGGGCCGCGCGGAAACCGGAAAGATGCGTTCCGCCCTCCTGGGTGTTTATGCTGTTGGCGAAGGAGAAGATGCTCTCCACGTACGATGAGTTCCACTGCATCGCCACCTCGACCTCGCCCCGCTTGCCCTCTTTTTCCAGGTAAAGGATGTTCTTGTGGATCGGATCCTTGTTGCTGTTGATGTGGGCGACAAAGTCCTTGATGCCGTTCTCGTAGTGGTAGTCGGCCTCCTGCGGCTCGCCACGCTCGTCCTTCAGCGTTATCCTGAGGCCCTTCGTGAGAAAAGCCATCTCACGCAGGCGCTGTGAGAGCGTCGAAAACTTGTAGTCGATATCCTCGAATATTTCCAGATCGGCCATGAACGTGATCGAGGTGCCCGTATCTTTGGTCGCGCCCCCCTTCTCGAGCTCGCAGATAGGTACGCCGCGCTCAAAAGCCTGCGTCCAGACAAAGCCGTCACGCTTGATCTCTACTGTCAACAGCTCTGAAAGAGCGTTTACGACCGACAGCCCGACACCGTGCAGGCCTCCGGAGACCTTGTAACCCTCGCCGCCGAATTTTCCGCCCGCGTGCAGCACCGTCAGCACGATCTCCGCCGCAGGTTTCTTGTATTTGGGGTGGGGCGCCACCGGGATGCCTCGACCGTTGTCAATAACGGTTATGGAGTTGTCCGGGTTGATGACGACGTTTATCTCGGTGCAGAAACCGCCGGCCAGCGCCTCATCCACAGAGTTGTCGACCACCTCGTAGACCAGGTGGTGCAGACCCCGGGCGCTTGTGGAGCCGATATACATACTCGGCCTCTTCCGGACCGCTTCCAGACCTTCGAGAACGGTGATATCTTTTGAGTCGTAACTAGGTTTTGGCATAGTCCATTCGCTTGTTGTCAATAAAAAGGCTCAAATGGAGAGCGGGGGCGCCGCACGCGCAGGCGGCGATTAAAGGTGGGGGAAGCAGCGCTTCAGACAGGGCTGTGCTCCTTCAATCCAGGGCCTCCGGCGTGGGGTGGTGATACCCTAAAAAATTACTCCCCGGAGTATATCACAGGGTGGGTTCAGCCCCAAATGAAAAAATGGAAAACTTTCCCGCTATTTGCGTGATTTTCGGCTGCTGTGGGCTTCGTGCACAAAACGTATTTCGATCACTTTTTCGGGTGGGCGCATCTCGTTCATCCGGCTTACCAGCTCGGCGCCTTTCAGCTTGAGCTCGCAGGCCCAGCCGCCGGACGAACAGCTCACCGTCATGACGCCTTTGCGCATCGATATGACTGACGTGCTGGCAGCGACTTCAGGACCGACCGCCTGTTCCCAAAGTGATTGCAGACCCAGCCCCGGGCAGGTCTTCCATAACCGCTTCTGCTCGCGGCGCAGGATTGAGCCTATCGTTTTCTCTCTAGCCATCGCCACCATCTCCCGGCGCTCCGAAGCTTCCTTCGCTGACGCGTATCACCTTTGACCGCTCCAGCTCTCCCGGGGTAAAGAGGTCCGTGTCCGCAGCCGTGATTATAACCTGACCGCCCGCGCTTTCGGGCGACTCCCCATTTACGCCGAGCGCCCCCATAAGCCGCCGCCGCCGGTCCGGGTCAAGCTCGCTCATGACGTCGTCGAGCAGTAGTAGCGGCCGCCTGTCGCCTGCTCCCCACGAAAGATTTCTCTCGGCCAGCATCAGCGCCAGCACCGCGGCGCGCTGCTCCCCCTGGGAACCGAACGGCTTCAGGCTTCTGTCGTCCAGGATAAAATCGACGTCGTCGCGGTGGGTTCCTGTTCCAGTGGAAAGCCTCTCCATGTCGGATGACCAGTTTTCCCGATACTTGTCAACCAGCACCGCCTCGGGATCGGCGGCGGTGGCCGCTTCCTGGATCTGCGAAACAAGGTTGATGCGAGCCCTGGTATCCTCGTCCGCTATCTCGTTGAGCGCACGCTCAAAATGGGGTGATAGCTCCTCGCACTGAAGGCGGCGCGCTTCGAATATGCTCAGCGCCAGCGATGCCAGCTGGCGGTCCCAGGGAGATATGTCCGGCAGCGGAACCAGTCCCGCCCTGGCGCGTTGTAAAAAACTGTTTCGCTGGCTGAGGGTTTTCTGGTAATCGACAACCCGCCTGCGGTGAGACGGGTTCCTTTTGGATATGGTGTCGTCAAGGAAGCGTCGCCGGTCGGAGGGAGGACCCTTGATGAGCTGGAGATCGTCTGGCGAGAAGCAAAGAACCGATCCGGGTTCGATCCATTTCGGGCCGCCTCCAGAATCAACCCGGGCACTTCCACCTCTCTCAAGACTGACGGCGCGCACGCACACTGCTCCGTTCTCAACCTCAGCCTCGGTGCGAAAAAAACTGCTGCCTTCAGCAACCATCTCGACATCACGGCTGGTCCTGAAAGACGCGCCGCAAAGATTGTACTGGGCGGCCTCGAGCAGGTTGGATTTCCCGGCGCCGTTGTCGCCCACGATGATCGTGATGCCCGGCGGAAATTCCACAAACCCTTCCCGATAGTTCCTGAAGCTGGATACGTTTAGGCTTTTGAGATACAAGTCTGGAACCTTCGGCCCGGTGTCTGGCGCCGGGCGCTTAACCCGTAAGGCGCACAGGCATGATCAGGTAAAGAAATTCGTCTCCCTCGCCCTTTAGAAGGCCTGGCCTCAGGGGGCTGATGATCCTCAAGGCTACCTGCTCCTCCTTAATGCTTTCAACGCCGTCCCTGAGAAACTCCGGGTTGAAGCCTATCTCGACCTCTTCGCCCTGGAAGGCTACCGGCATACTCTCACTGGCTTCGCCTACCTGTGGCGTCTGGGCGGACACCGTCAGCTCGCCGGTGGCGAACTTCATCTTGATGGGAGCGTTCTTCTGGGCCATGAGTCCGATCCTTCCCACGACCTCGAGAAGCTCCTCCCTGTCGACCTGTATTTCGTGCTTGAATTCCTCGGGTAGAAGCTGCTGGTAATTCGGGAACTGGCCTTCGATAAGGCGTGATGTGAGGAAGATGTTGCCGGCGCTGAAAATCGCCTGGCCGTCTATCATGCCCACAGTTACGCGTTCCGGCTTTACCTGGCCGCATATTCTCGCGAGTTCTTCCATCGAGGAACGCGGAACTATAACTTCTTTTTTGTCTGTCAGGGTCGTAACCGCCTTTGTCTCGCATACGCTGAGGCGATAGCTGTCGGTAGCGACCATCTTTACCTTTTCCCTGGAAAACTTGATCAGTATTCCGGTGAGCACCGGCCGCGTTTCGTCACGCGAAGCCGCTCTTGCAACGATGTTGATTGTCTCCATCAATGGCTTGCTGTCAACCTCGAAAGCTCCGACTTCCGGCATTTCCGGGAGTCTGGGAAAATCCGCAGCCGGCAGACAGTTGAGCCGGAAGCTCGCAGATCCGGAGGTTACCTCCATCAACTGTTCCTTTTCATCAAAATCAAGCGAGACTTCTCCGGACGGGAGGCTTTTTATAACGTCAGTCAACAGCCTTCCGGGAGCGACTGCCGCGCCTTCTCCCTCCACCTTGACTTCCAGGGTCATTCTTAAAGAGAGCTCCATGTCAGTGCTTGCCAGTTCGACCCTGCCGCCTTCTTTCGTCTCGATCCTTATTCCCGACAAAACAGGCATGGTGCTTTTTGTCGCTACGGTTTTTAAAACCGTTTGCAGATTCTCCAGCAAGAGATCTTTGGCACAAGTTATCCGCATAAACCGACCTCCGACTTTATCTTTTTTAATTTATAAATAAAAAACATTTTATGTAGTAGTCACCTGTATAAAGTGGATAAAAGGAAAAACTCCTACAAAACAGTGTTTTTATTACTGGAACACAACCGTGCATAGCCCTGAGGATAACAGAGTATACGGATGGCAAAACCTTGTCCAACCGGAGATGCGACATCATGGCAGTGGATAAAAGGAGGTTGTCCCCAAAAACACCCACCGCTTCTCAACGTTTTTTTCACTGGCGATACGAGCTCTTCAGCTTACCTGTAATCTGCTGGACCATCGTGAAAACCTCGCGCTCTTCCTTGATAAGGTTGGAAATCTTGTTGATTGAATGAATAACCGTGGTGTGATCCCGGCCGCCGAATTTCTGTCCGATTCGGGGCTGCGATGAGTCGGTAAGCTCGCGGCACAGATACATCGCCACCTGTCTTGGAAAGACGATGTTCTGGCTGCGCTTGCTGCCCCGCAGGTCGCTCATGGAAATATTGAAAGTGCGACAGACCTCGCTCTGGATCATGTCGATTGAAATGCGGGTATCGAGGCTGGTTGGCAGTATATCCTTAAGGGCCGCCTTGGCCAGCTCAAGCGTGATCTCGGACCTGGTATGTATGGCGTACGCGGAAAGCCGGTTGAGGGCGCCCTCGAGCTCCCTGATGTTGGTAGGAATCCCGGCTGCGATATAGCCAAGGACATCATCGATGGATCCGGGAGAGATGACGACGCCGGAGACGCCGACTTTTTTGCGGAGAATCGCTATCCTGGTCTCCACGTCGGGAGGATGTATGTCAGTTGTCAGGCCCGAACCAAAGCGGCTGATCAAACGCTCTTCGAGCGTGGCGATCTCCTGTGGAGGCCGGTCGCTCGAGATGGCGATCTGCTTGCCGGCCTCATAAAGGGTGTTAAACGTGTGAAAGAACTCCTCCTGCGTCCGCTCCTTGTTTTCCAGGAACTGGATATCGTCGATGAGCAACACGTCGTTGCTGCGGTAATTGCGTTTAAACTCATCCATCTTTCCATCCTTAACCAGATTGATGAAATCGTTCGTGAATGACTCAACAGTCACATATTTGACCGACATCTCGGGGTTGTTGGTAGCGACATAGTGCCCGATGGCCTGAAGCAGGTGTGTCTTGCCCAGGCCGACGCCACCATAGATAAAGAACGGGTTATAAGCCTTGGCGGGGGCCTCGGCGACGGCCAGGGCGGCGGCGTGCGCGAAGCGGTTGCTTGAACCGATGACAAAGCTGTCGAACGTATATTTGGGGTTAAGGCTCTTTAGAACGGGCGGCTCCGAGACGCTTATCAGAGACGGCGGCAATATATCCATATCCTGACGGTCCGCGGCCGGCGACTCTTTTTTTGGCGAGACCACCAGGCGTACCGGGACCTCTTCGCCGACGACCTCCTGCAACGAGTCCTCAATCAGCGGCATAAAACGGTTCTCGATGCGCTTTTTTGTAAAATCGTTCGGGACGGAAAGAAGGAAATCGGTTCCCTCCATGCCCGCAGCACCCGTATTTTCAAACCAGATCTCATAGGCGGAAGTGCTCAGCGTCTCGCGAATAGTCTCTTTCGCGCGCTGCCAGATCGTTTCTACCTGCTCCTCCATGGAAGGCTCCTGTCGGCTTTCTTTGTTAACGAATCAAACTCTGACCGGGAGATGCGTTGAACGCGGCTGAATAGAGGAAAAATCACGGCCCGCCGCCGATTTTCAGGGTGCCCCGGATGCTTCTTGGCGAAATTTTATAGACGCACCTGCGATAAAACAAGACACCCGGACCAGGCAAGTTATCCACATGCCCTGTGGAAAGTTTGGGGATAACGGCACCACATATAACCGCCCGGACCAATGCTGGCGCAGGGGCACCCGGTGCTACGAAAAACCCCGCAAAGAGAGCTAGTTTACAGGATATCCACAAGCGTTAAAAGGCTGTGGATAACTTTTTTGGCCGGAAGGCGCCTGGTAGTCAAAATTGGCGACGGTTTTATGCGCGTTAAAGGAATTGGAGGACCGGGAGAGAACAAAAGACAATATTAATCCCGAAAACGGCGGGAGATTCTTCACATGACAACAGTACTGGCATTTGCCAACCAAAAAGGTGGGGTCGCCAAGACGACCTCGACTCTCAATACTGGCGTGGCCCTGCGCGAGATGCATCACCGTGTTCTTTTAATCGACATGGACCCCCAGGGCAATCTCTCGATGAGCCAGGGAATCAACCCCGACTTCCTCACCAAGAGCATTTATAACGTCCTTGTCCAGAGGCAGCCACTGGAAGACGTTATCCAGCGCTGCGAGGTAGACATCGCTCCGGCAAGCATCGATCTGGCCGGCGCCGAGCTGGCGCTGTCCTCTGCCATCGGGCGTGAACGCTCGCTGGAGAAAGCGCTGATGGCAGTCAAGCACCGTTACGACTACATCCTCATAGACACACCTCCGTCCCTGGGCCTGCTGACGATAAACGCCCTGACCGCGGCCGATGGCGTCATTGTGCCCGTCCAGTGCGAGTATCTTTCGCTGAGGGGACTGGCCCAGCTGGAAAAGACGCTTGAGATGATACGAGAGAACCTCAACCCGCGCGTGCGCATCAGGGGCATCCTGCCAACGATGTTCGACGCCCGGACGATCCACGGTCGTGAGGCGATTGAGATTTTGAAGGAGAGCTTCGGCGATCTCGTCTTCAACACCGTGGCGAGGAAAACCATAAAGTTTGCGGAGGCCCCGGTTCAGGGCCGGTCTATCATGGCCTACGAGCCGGAAGGCGCAGCCGCGAACACCTATCGCAATCTGGCAAAGGAGTTGCTCAATGGGAATTCGAGCGAGCATGAAGGAAGGGGCCTTAGCGAACCTCTTCCAGCCTACGGAGCACATATCTGAAGACACAACGGTTGAGGAAAAAAGGCCGGCCCCGCGCGAGCACATCATTTCGCGGCAGGAGACGGCCTATCTGGCTGCCATAAAGGTGGTCGGGGTGGGCGGCGGCGGAACGAATGCAGTCAACCGGATGATAGCCGCCGGCATCAAGGGCGTAGAGTTCATCGCCATCAATACGGACGCCCAGGCGCTGCAATCGAGTGAGGCCGACGTCAAGATCCACGTCGGCGGAGATCTGACCAGGGGCCTTGGTGGCGGGGCAGATCCGCGCATTGGCGCCGAGGCGCTCGAACGCAGCCGTGACGAGGTCAAGAGGGTACTCAGGGGCGCGGATCTGGTCTTTGTGACCGCTGGAGAAGGAGGGGGCACAGGTACCGGTGCTGCTCCCGTTATCGCGGAGCTCGCCCGGGAGTCGGGCGCGCTGGCCGTCGGCATCGTCACCAGGCCGTTCAGCTTCGAGGGTACCCGGCGCAACGTCCAGGCCGAAGAAGGGATCCGCCGCCTGCGCAAGGCGGCCGATACCGTGGTTGTCGTTCCCAATGACAGGCTTCTCCAGGTCGCGGAAAGGGAGACCAGCCTTCTGGACGCATTCAAGGTCGCCGACGATGTTCTGAGACAGGGGGTCCAGAGCATCTGCGATCTAATCAACCTGCCGGGCCTTATAAACGTTGATTTCGCTGACGTCCGCACCATCATGAGCGGCGCGGGCAGCGCGCTTATGGGAATCGGCATCGCCTCCGGCGAGCACAGGGCGACAGAGGCCGCCAGGCAGGCCATAGGTTCGCCATTACTGGAGACCTCCATAAACGGCGCCCGCGGAATATTGCTTAACGTCAAGGGCGGCAATGACGTAGCGCTCCACGAAGCCAACGAGGCAGCGCAGGTCATCGCCGCGGTGGCTGCCGAGGACGCCAACATCATCTTCGGGACGGTTGTCGACGAGAGCATGTCGGACACCATCTGCGTAACCGTGATCGCAACGGGATTCGACCGGGTGAACGACAGAAAGAAACAGAATAAGTCCAGGGAAAGCGATGAAACACTTGAGGCGCCCCGGTTCGTTAACGGCTAGAAAAACAAGGCACCCGCTTTACCGGGCGCCGGAGTTTGAATAAAGATAAAAGCGGCACAGGACTCGTCCTGTGCCGCTGCTGTTTCCCCTTTCCTCATAGCCCCTTAACAAAACACCAGGACCGCACCGGTTCCTCCCGGCCAGCCGCAAATGCCCGCTCTGTCCGCCGCTAGGGCAGGTCGACCACCACGCAGGTCATGGTCTGAGCGATGCCGTCGATGGACTGAATCCGCGAAACGACCGTATTGCCCAGCTCGCTCACATCACCGCCTTCGATATAAGCGATTATGTCGTACGCGCCGGTAACCGCATGGGCGCTCTTGACCCCGGATATCTCAGCCATCTGCTTGCGGGCCTCGCCGGCGCGACCCGGGGTTGCGTTTATGAGAACATAGGCTGCAGCCATCTACCCGACCTCCTGTAAGAGATTATAGAATGGACCAGCATAAACATATTCCGCGGGCGGCCCTCCCGTCAATTATCCCGGGAGCAGCGAAGTTCTAAACCGCGATGCGAGGACATGCAAACGGGCAGTCCCAAATCGATCGAGCGGAAAAAAATGAAAAGACTGATTGTCAACGCGGATGATTTCGGCCTCACGGAGGGCGTCAATCGCGGCATCATCGAATGCCACGAACGGGGCGTCGTCACCAGCACGACGCTGCTCGTGAACGCCGGCGCCGCCGAGGCTGCCGCCGAGGCTGCCGCCAGACATCCGCAGCTGGGTGTCGGACTGCACCTGAACCTGACATCCGGGAAGCCCATGCTTGACGCACTGGAGGTCCGTTCGCTGATTGGCGACGACGGCCTGTTTCCCGGGATGTCCGCCATGGTCCGAAGACTGATAAGCGGCCGCGCGCACGCGGACGAGCTTGCGGCCGAAGCCCGCGCCCAGATCGACAAATGCGTCGAACTTGGAATCAAGCCCACCCACATAGACAGCCATCATCACCTGCTTGCCCTGCCGAGGCTGCGCTCAGCCGTCTCCGGTGTGTGCCGTAGCGCGGGTATAACCAGGATGAGGGGTTACCATATGTCAGCAAGAAGTTTAAAGGGGTTCGCCATATCGGCGGCCGCGCGCATGCCCGCGGGGGAGCCTCTTGATACACCCGACAGGTTTTCCGGCATCGAGGTTATGGGAAGAAGAGATATGGCGGTTTCCCTGGGACACGAGCTCGCGGCGCCGGGAGACACGCTCGAATTCATGTGCCATCCCGGCTACGCCGACGATATTCTCTCTCGCGTGTCGGGATACAACAGCCTGCGCGAGGTCGAGCTCAAGGCCCTGTTGTCAGAAGAGTTTATCCGCGCGATCGAGGTGGCCGGGGTTCGGCCGGTCTCGTTCAGGGATCTTTAGGAAGGGAAGCTCATTGAAGCCTGCCGAATGGTTTCGCCAACGCACATATCATTACTCCGTGTTCTCGGACGTGGAAGAGCTTGTGGGGCTAAAACAGAAACAGGGTCTGACGATAAGCGTCTGCCTGCCGACCATGAACGAGGCGGACACTATCCCCAACATCCTTCCCGTGATCCAGCGCTCCCTCATGGAGCGTCACAAGCTGGTCGACCAGCTGGCGATAATCGACTCCCGCAGCACTGATGACACCGTCCGGGTCGCAAGGGAGCTGGGTGCGGAGGTCTTCTTCGACGACGAATACCTGACTGGTCAGCCACCGGCGTATGGGAAGGGAGAGGCCCTCTGGAAAAGCCTGGTGCCCCTCACGGGCGATATCATCGTCTGGGTGGACTCAGACATCAAGAACTTTTCTGCGCGGTTCATATATGGCCTGGTGGGGCCGCTCCTGAAAAACCCCGGGATAGGTTACGTCAAGGGCTATTACCGCCGCCCGCTGTTTCTGGGCGAGATGAAGAGAGAGACTGGTGGCGGCCGGGTCACGGAGATTTGCGCCCGCCCCCTGATAAACATGTTTTATCCAGAGCTTGCGGGGCTCATCCAGCCGCTTTCCGGAGAGTACGCAGGCCGCAGGAGCATCCTCGAGAGTGTCCCGTTCTTCACGGGATATGGCGTGGAGATCGGCCTCGACATCGACATATACCACAAGTATGGTCTTACATCAATAGCCCAGACCGATCTGAAGCGCCGGGTCCATCACAACCAGAGCACGGAAGCACTGGGACGCATGTCATTCGGCATCATGCAGGCTGTTTTCACACGCCTGCACGATGAGGGCCGCATGGATAGCGGGGCTGCGCCGGGCGCGCTCTACAGCAGCATCCACTTCAGGGAGGGCGAATACGGACTCGACTCGAAGGAGATAAGGGTCGTGGAAAGGCCGCCGCTTGCATCGCTGGAGGAATACCGCCGCATCCACAAGGTGAGGCCCGCGTCAGACGGGGAGGGGAAAAAACGATGACTCCGACCCCGCGTATTTTATATACCGATCTGGACGGCACCCTGTTTGGACAGGGGGGCTCTCCGTTTCGCACGGCGACGGGCGACTTCACATTCGCCGGCGCCCGGGCGCTCGAACTTTGTCATCAGCAGGGAGTGGAGCTCGCACTTGTCTCCGGACGCAGCCTTGCCATGTTGCAGGAAGACGCGCGCGTCCTGGGTGCGGCAAGCATCATAGGAGAGGCGGGTTGTGTGATCGTCCGGGATCCCGGAAGAACGACCCTGCGCAATTGCGGCCCCTTCGGGAACGTCGAAGGCATGAGCGTCTTTGACGAGATCGCCGCGACCGGAGCTCCCGGCCTCCTGCTGGATAATTACGCCGGCGCGCTCACATACCACTTGCCCTGGTCTCAAAGTCACGCATACTCCCACCTGATGCGAGGCTACATCAATACCGCCGACGCCGACATACTCCTGGAGAAACACGGGCATCACGAACTCAAGGTGGTCGATAACGGCATCATCGAGGACCGCGGTTTTGGCCTGAATGTGGGGGAGCTTCATGCATATCACATCATTCCCCGCGCCGCCGGCAAGGGCAGCGCCATCAGGCTGCACCTGGAGGTGTCGGGCCTGGGCAGGGACGATGCCTTTGCGTGCGGAGACTCGGCTCAGGATCTGGAGATGGCGAACGAGGTCGGAACGCTGTATCTGATGTCCAACGCGATATCCAACGGTCTTACGGAATCAGAAATAGCCGGGGATCACGATAACGTAGTGGTTGCCGGTGCCCCGATGGTAGAGGGTTTTCTGCTGGCGGTTCGTGATGCGCTCGGGGTCGAGGCTTAAATAATCAGGGGCAGCCCGAGCTCCCAACACCGCCTCCGGTCAGTCGCTCTTGAAGTCCTCGGGGGTAACGTTATTGAGAAAATCGCGGAATTTTTCCACGACCTCCTCCGGGTCTTCCACTTCGTGGTCGAATTCGATCGCGTTGTCCTCGATCAGCTGGTCGTCCGCATATATGGGCGCGTTTGCTCTGACCGCCAGGGCCAGCGCATCGCTAGGGCGTGAGTCGACATCGATCTCACCGGAATCCATGCGAAGGGTAAGAAGCGCATAGAATGTGTTTTCGCGCAGCTCGGTGACCGTCACCTTCAGTACTTCCGCGTTTAGCTGTGTCAGGATCGAGGTCATGAGATCGTGTGTCATCGGCCGGGGGAGTTCGGTTCCCTGGAGCTTCATCAGGATCGACGCGGCCTCCTGGTGGCCGATCCAGATTGGAAGAAATTTGTTGGCTTCGGTCGTCTTGAGCAGAATGATCGGCTGTTTGCCGACCACATCGAAGCTTATTCCGTAGAGGACCATCTCTTTCAAAACATTCACCCCTGTATTGCCATTATAGAAGAGAGATCGTTTGCTTGCCAGCACCAATGTACGTCTTTTATCATTCCGGGCGCATATAAGCGGACTATTTTTCGAGGTATTTGACCAATCGGCTTGACAAGCACGTACCCGTATTGGCTAAACTGTTAGCCGGACGCAAGCCGTCCGCCTTCTTTTTTACGGGGCGTATAGCTCAGCTGGTTAGAGCGCATCTCTGATAAGGATGAGGTCCCTGGTTCGAATCCAGGTACGCCCACCACAAATCTTCGTCTTCAGCATGTCTTCCGGAAAGACCTTCCGGAACCTTCGTTTATCAACCGCCGCCGCTCATGATCCCCTCAGCTTTACCCACGTATAGCCCGCATTGCGGCTGGTAATGATGGTCTGTCCATCGCCGACAGCGCACACGGTGGTGGCATCCGCCGCTGCAATCGCACGAAGCGCCTGATTCGTGTGTGATATAGCCGGCTGCCATTCTCCGCCGGCGTCGGCGCTTCTCCACACGGTGCCGTTCCAGCCGACCGTCACCACGCCCCGCGGGCCGACACTTTGTATCCCCAGCAGGTCGGCACTCATGTCTCTTGGCCCGTATGCCCAGTCGATGCCGCCGTTTGCGGTTTTAAGGACCACCGTCTTTCCGCCCGCCAGATAAGCCTTCTCGATTTCCAGGTTGCCGGCCAGATAAGCGATATCAGCATCATACAGGTCGACGCCGAAGAGCTTGACACCTTCCCCTGGTATTGTTAATTCATGCCAGTCTTTCGCATTGGTTGTCCGGAAGACGCGACCATTAGAGCTGACCGTCATGCCCACGCCATCAGGAGTGAAATCAACATCCTCGAAATAGAGGGAAGGCTCGAGGCCCCGGGACTGATCGCTCCAGGTTATGCCACCATCCTCTGTATGGATTATCGTTCCGTGCCAGCCGACAGCCACCGCGCCGCCGCCACTGATGGAAGCGACCCGGTTCAGGGTTTCCCCGGTAGGCGAATCGACGGGAATCCAGGTAATGCCGCCATCAGTCGAGCGCAGGATGTTTCCACCAGAGCCGACGGCCACAGCCGTGTTTCCTTCGAGGATGGCTACCGAGTTGAGATCTGCCTTTGAGTCCACCCTGGCCTCACTCCAGGTCTGGCCGGTATCCGTCGAGCGCAGGATTGTTCCGTGCCACCCGGAGATAAGCCCCAGCGAGGGACCGGAAAAAGTGATGTCAGTATATATTTGTTGCCAGGCTGGCCGTGCCGGCTCTGCGTTGACTGGGGCGGCAGTTTCCTCAGACCCGCCCGGAAGACAGCCCGATGCCATGGTGAGGAGCACCAGCAGCAGGAATAAAAAAACAAACAGGAACTTGCGTTGCACGAAAACCTCCCGGATAAGCGGACCGGATGCCCGCCTGATTGCACCACCTGATTTTACACCAGCCTACCGCCTCTCTACAAAGACCGGCACTGGGCCCGGAGATAAATCGCCAGCATCAGCCTCGCTGGTCAGACCGTCCAGGCTGGTAATGGTAAGAGGGCCCGTTATTTCCCCGGAAAGCCGGGATCCGGGCTCACCCCAGACGATAAAGACAGGCTGACGACCATCGCTGAAAGAAAATCTGTACTGGCCAGGAGCCAGAACTTCCACGCCGAAGCACCCCGTAAGCCTGGATGCGAGCAATTGATAAGCGCGGAAGGCCATCTTCCTGGTGCCGCCCCCGATACCGCGTTTCGCCTCCTGACCTAGTCCGTTATAGACGAGTCCGGAGTTGTCAAAGTAACCGTCTTCAACGCCGCCATAGGTGCAGTTTTCGTAAGGTCTCGACCAGGAGACCCGCTCAACGCCGGCCCCCAGGGAGGACACAAATCTCATAATAAGCGCCGAGGCCTGATCCTCCTCGGTTTGTGCCGGAGCTTCCGGCGGCCATGCCGGCCGGCCTGTTGTAGTGGCTGCTTCCGTCATCCAGATGGCGACATCCCCCATATCGTGGGTGATGAGAAGGTCCCTGTATTCCACGACACTCTTCACAAGTTCGCCCTCTCTTCCAAAATATCCATAAAAGTGAAAGTCGAAGATATCAAAAGGACGAGACCCGTTTGTCGGGCTTGAAGCAATGGATGCAACGACGCCTTTATAAAAATCGTAGGACTCCTGCGGGCCGGGCCGCAGAGTGGCGACACCGCCGAGCGCGACGCGGCAGTCGGGGCACTCCTCTCTGACCACACGCTGTCCAGACACAAAGAAACGGGCGAAATCTTCCGGAGAGTTCCAGCCCAGGTTTCCCTCATTGCCGATCTGCCATACGGAAATCCAGGGATAGCGGCCGATCAACATTCGCAGGTCAGACTCGAAAGCCGGGAGGTCGACGAGCCCGGCGGGGTTTTGCGGTCGAACGCAGCCGACCACATCAAGCCCATTATTACGATATTTGCCGAGCAGCCCGGGGTGATCGTAAAACATACCATTCTCATAGACAAAATCCGCCCTGGCCCATGTGGCGCCCAGTTCCCCTACCAGTCCAAGCGAGAAGTTCTCGTACTCGTCCAACGAATCAAGGCCGAGAGAGGCGATCATGGCCTGGCCCGGACCGCCGGGAACCTCATCGAGCGAGCCGGGGCTGTAGATTCCAAAAGGAGAACAAATCTGAGCGGCTGCGGCGCTGTCCACTTCCCTGTCGCCAGGCAGAGCGATCACAAGCGCTGTCAGGCCTACGCCGGCCATGCTCGCGAGGATTAGCGCTATGACATATGTACGTGCTTTCACAGGCCTCTCAGGACGGTATGATTTGACCAGGGCCATGTTGAGCCATGCTTGCCTGTATAAGAATACACCAGGAGAAAGCTTCGGTGGTGGGTTAAAGATACCCCTGCAGGACCAGCCAAAACCACCAACCCAAGCCCCCGAGCCGCCTTGCGCGGCTTTCTGAACCTGCCTGATCATCGACAGCCGGGCGTCCGGGCGCGCACACAACGCGTGTCGCGGCGGCTTAAGAGCCCGCATCCGATTGCCGATGCTGAGGCAAGCGGGGCACCACTTCTGCAAGTGCGGCCAGATCAGGCGATGCCTCCCAACCGAAACAAAGGCGGGCCCAGGCATGAGCACCCATACCCCTTCCACCGCTGTTGTTCCCGGAACCCGGCCGGGTTTGCGGATAGCCCCCTTGTGGCGTTCCAGGCCAGCCCGGGCCGCGGGCGGTCTGATCGTTGTTCTGGTGGCCGCACAGATAGCGGCAGCTGCCAGCCACGAGGCGCAGGAGTTCATCTTTCTGGGCTACTTTCTTCCGATACTTATTGCCGCAAGGTATTTTTCACGCCGCTTGGCGATCGGCGCCACCGCACTTACCACCTGTATATATGGCTTGGCCTTAATCCCATATTTCTTCCTGCATGCAGCGGAAGCGGGCGGGATCATAATCGCGCTACTTGGCCGTTCGATCATGTTCATGGCTGCGGGGTTGCTGTTAAGCAGCATCAACCGGGGACTCCAGATTGAAAAGGATAAGGCTGTAACCGCCGAGCGCGACCACTCTGAACGGTTGATGCTCATGCTCGAGGTTTCCAGCACGGTTTCTTCCTCGCTGAAGATCGACCAGGTGCTCCAGGTGCTCTCTGAACGCATCGTGGAGGCCATCGGTGTGACTTTCTGCCATGTCCTTCTGCTGGATGAAAAAGGAGACCACCTGAGAATGGTAGCTGCGCATCCAGCCAGGTCCATGGAATGGGAAGATACCATGGGCGCGTCACTTTCTCTTGACGAACTGCCGGACTACAGGAAGGCGCTCCAGTCACATGCGGCGGTCGTGGTCGGCGGCAGGCGCGAAGGGCCGGCGGAGACAATGCCGGAAAAACAGCGCGAGCAGATGTGCAGCGCAAAATCGCTGCTTCTCTATCCCCTGGTTGTTGGCGATCAGGCCGTAGGAGTCGTAAGTGTCGGTGAACACCGGAGCTGGGAGCGCAGCCCGTTGAGCTCGGAAAAGGCGGTCCTCTGCCAGACCATCGTAAACCAGGGAGCGGTTGCGGTTGGAAATGCCATCTCGCACGAGGTGCTGGAAGAAGCGTTTATAGGCACTATCCGCTCGCTGGCGGAAGCAATCGATGCCAAGGATTCATCAACCAGGGGGCATTCAGACTGGGTTGCCAAGTATGCAATGATGATCGGTCGTCAGATGGGACTGGAAAACGGCAGGCTCGACGCCCTGAAGTATGCGGGCTATCTGCACGACGTCGGCAAGATAGGCATACCGGACAGCATACTTGGAAAGACGAGCCAGCTGACCCAGGAAGAGTGGCAGCTGATGAAGAAACATCCGATCATGAGCGCCAAGATACTCGAACCCGTCCCGATCGCTCCCGCGATAAAGGCCGCCATACGACATCACCACGAGCGCTATGACGGTAAAGGCTATCCTTACGGGTTGTCCGGGGAGTCTATTCCGCTGGAGGCAAGGATCATGGCGGTGGCGGACTCCTACGAAGCAATGATTTCTGACCGGCCCTACCGGAAAGCGCTATCGGACGAGCAGGCAGTGGCCGAACTCAAGCGATGCGTGGGAAGCCAGTTTGACCCCAGGATGGTCGAAGCTTTCCTGCGCGCCCTGGGAAGAAACCCCCACAGCTCTTTTGAGAAATACGCTGACGTAGAGTCTGCCGCCAGCTAGCAGCCGCGCGCGTAATTCCTGGGAAAAACCCCACCCGGGCTCTGATCAGGCAAGCCCGTTCTGACTATGGACTTTTATGACCCTGACCGCGCCGGCCCTGCAGCAGCTTGAGCGAGTGCAGGTAAATCGGACTCTTGCTGCTGCGGATAATGTCGGCCTCTCTCAGGCTGGCAAGAAGCTCGTTCGGATTGCTGAACTTCCTCAACGACAACATTGCGGACCCTATGCCCTGGATGACGTGGCAGTCGCTGCCAGCGGCGCCGGGGAGATCGTATTTTCTGGCAAGCTGCCTCGCTTTTTCGTTAAAGGAGTCAAAAGTGATGCGGGGGTTATAGACCTCCAGTATGTCGATATCCGCGGCGATACTTGCGAGCAGTTCATAGGAGGGCGTCAGGTGCAGGGGGTCAAAGGGATGAGGTACGTAGACCAGCGCCCGCTGTTCCTTGATTCGTCTGACGGTTTCCGCCACGGTAAGGCCCCGGGGGATTTCCTCGCTCAGGTAAAGGCCGATGATCTCCCCCTCTTTTGTCATAACCTCCTCACCGATGATTACATGCAGGTTTTTTGGCGCAAGGCGCGCTACCTCCAGCGCCCCCTCGATAGTGTTGTGATCGGTTATCGCGATGGCCTCGAGCCCGGATTCCTCGCAGGCGGCCAGAAGCTCCTCGGGGGTCGTTGCACAATCAGATGAGTAGGATGTATGCATATGCAGGTCCGCCAGGATGGTTTCGCACACTCGCACCGATTCGACCGCACCATGCGCCGGAGAACCGCGCCGCCGGCGTTTATGGGCCCGCTGGTAGACCTTCGATGTTTGCGACGCCGCTCTGCTCCAGGAAAAACGCGCGGCTTTTCGTGCCGCCCGGGTCCCCAGCGCGCGTCTTGATCTGGAATCATGCAACAGATCGACGAGGCCGGCGGCCAGATTATAGGCATATGGGTGATCGAGCAGCAGCCCCTGGTCCCCCTCGCCCACCAGCTCCTTAAGGCCGCCCTGTCCGGGCGCCACGATCGCCGTGCCGGCCGCCATGGCCTCGAGAATGGATGTGGTGAGGCCGGATGTTGCATAGGGGGCGCACAGGATTTCTGCGCGGCCGTACATTTCCGGCAGACGATCCTCACCGACCGGTCCGGAAAAATCAATCCTGTCACGCAGCCTCCGGGGTACAACCAGATTGGCGCGCCAGGCCAGATCTTCGCCGCCGACTATCGCAAGCTCAAAAGGAGACACGTCATCCGGCAGCATGCGAATCGTGCGTAAAAGCAGGGCCATGCCCTTGCGGGGCTCACCCCACGCCGCGAAGATAACCAGGGGTCTCTCGCCGGGGCACTTGTCTCCGGGGAAAAACCTGTCCATGTCCACCCCGCTGCCGATGACCGTATAGCTTCCTGGAAAATGGCTGGAGACGATGCGGCGCGTGTTCTGCGATGTGCAGATGCGTCCGTCCAGCCGCGAAAGAAAACGTTCCACGACAGGCCGCATTAGCTGGTAGCTCAAAAAACGCTCGCCGCCGGTATGGAAGGTCGCCACAACCGGGCAATGAGAGAGTCTGAGCGCGGTGAAAGAGAGGCTGGGTGGATAGGGTTCGTGTACATGCAGGACATCGAACACCTCTTCATTGAGCAGATGGTTCATCTGCTCGGTCACATCCAGAGGCAGAGCCAGGTTCGCAAGGGATTCGCTGTAGGGAAAGCGGAAGGTTCCGCTTATCTTGATAAGTCGAAACGGGTCCGCGCCGGTCTTCGAGGACGAGCCTGGCCGGGCGGCTTTCATCGGGATAGAATCCGCGCCGGTGGTTTTACGCTGACCGCGGGCGGTGCGCCTGGCGGCTTTTGCCCGCTTGCGGGCCGACCTGACGCCACTGCGCTCCTCTGCGGGAACGATTACCGATACCTCGTGGCCCAGACCCGCAAGAGTGACGGCAAGTCCGCGTATGTGCCGGTTTACCCCCCAGCGGGATGTCCAGGCATATGGGGAGACAAGACCTACCTTGAGCTGTCCGGCCGGCAATGTCATGGACACAGGTTAATGGAAAGAAGGGAGGCTGGCAACATGCTCCCGCTTTAAAAAAAGGGCCGCCGGAGGCGGCCCTTGAAGAGCATAGTTCTTTTCAACGGCCTGCTATTTTTTCTTCGGAGCTTTTTTGGCGGCAGGTTTTTGTTTAGCGGCAGGTTTTTTTGCCGCCGCCGGCTTCTTCCTGGCTGCAGGTTTTGCCGATGCGGACACACCGGTTACAGCCGCGTTTGAAGTGCCGGCGATGAAAGCTTCAGTCATATTACGGCAAACATCATCGGGATGCTGTATCGGCGGCGATTTCATGAAGTAGGAAGAAGGGCCCTCCAGCGTGCCTGCGATGCCGCGGTCGAGAGCCAGCTTGGCGCAGCGCACGGCGTCGATGACTATCCCTGCGGAGTTGGGAGAGTCGACAACCTCCAGCTTGAGCTCGATATTGAGCGGCACGTCGCCAAAGGAGCGGCCTTCGAGACGGATGTACGCCCACTTGCGGTCCTCAAGCCAGGCCACGTGGTCGCTGGGGCCGATATGGACATTGTCCGCGCCGATGTCGTAGTCGATCAACGAGGTAACGGCGTTCGTCTTGGAAATCTTCTTGCTTTCAAGGCGCTCGCGTTCGAGCATGTTCATGAAGTCGGAGTTGCCGCCCACGTTGAGCTGGCTGGTGCGCTCCAGCCTGACACCACGGTCGAGCATAAGGCTGGCCAGGGTGCGGTGGACGATCGTTGCGCCCACCTGTGACTTGATGTCATCCCCGATAATTGGCAGCCCTTTCTCTTTGAACCGGGCCTGCCAGTAAGCTTCGCGGCCGATAAAGACGGGGATGCAGTTGACCATGGCGCAGCCGGCGGCCAGTATCTGCTCCGCGTACCACTTGGTCGCTTCTTCGCTGCCGACTGGCAGGTAGCTTACAACCACATCCGCTTTTGTGCTCTTGAGGAGGCCGACGATATCGTCCGTAGGGCCGGGAGCCTTCTTGATTATCTTGGCCATGTATTTGCCGATGCCGTCATGTGTCATGCCGCGTGCGACCTTGATGCCGGTTTTAGGCACATCACAGAAGCGAACAGTATTGTTGGGCGGCGCGTAGATGGCCTCCGAGAGGTCCTTGCCGACCTTGTTGGCGTCGATGTCTATCGCCGCCACGAACTCGATGTCGCTGATATGGTACCCGCCCAGATTGACGTGCATAAGGCCTGGCACCTGCTCACCGGTTTTGGCCTTCTTGTAATATTCCACACCCTGCACAAAGGACGAGGCGCAGTTTCCCACGCCGATAATGGCGACTCTCACGGTTTTACTCAAGGTAATTCTACCTCCAGGCTGTCATATGATTTGCGGCGCCGCGCGGGCGGGGAATAGCTAGTTGTTCCCCGGGGGCGAAGCCGCCTCCTTGAACTGCCGCCGCACGTGCAGTATTCGTTGCAACACGGTAAAGGCAGTTAACACCGCTAGAATATACATCACAACCGGCAGCACGCCAAACTTCTGGAAGAGCATGCCCACGCCGAGCAGCAGCAGGCGCTCCGGTCTGGTCATGAGACCGACCTTGCAGTCGAGGCCCAGCGCCTCGGCACGGGCGCGCGCGTAGCTCACGAGAAAGGACCCGATCATTGTGGCGAAGGCCGCACCCACCATCCAGAGATTGCCGTCATGCGCGTAAACCAGCGCGATCGCCGTCAGGATTATCCCTTCACCGACGCGATCGAAAGTCGAGTCCAGGAAAGCCCCCAGGGGGGTCACTTTTTCAGAGAGGCGGGCCACCGCTCCATCCAGCATGTCGCAGACACTGCCAAGGGAAAAAACAATCGCCGCGGTCACGAAGTGTTCATACCAGATCAGGACCGCGGCTCCGGCTGTCAGGGCGAGTCCTGCCACAGACAGCATGTTGGGAGATATCCGGGTCTTGCCAAGGATGGCGGTAAGCGGATTAAAGAGCCGCCGGCCCTCTGTGCTGTAGAAGTACCTCAGCTTTTCGATGTAGAGCATTTACTTAAACCTCGTAGTCCGGCCGAAAGAGGCCGCTTCGGGCTGATTCTAGCAGAAAGCTGCTCAGAGATACCACCCGCGGAGACCTGCGCACATGGTAGAACAGCGTAACCGGAGAGGAAGAGACGGGCTGCCGTAAAAACCGCAATACGGATCTTGTTCTATCGCCATCCGCCGATTGAGCACGCGGTTATCCACCCCTCAGGCGTAGAACCAAAGGCAATCAGGAACGTGAGACCAGAAGCAGGCGCCTACGGTTTTCCTATATATGCAGTCACCGTGCTGCCCTCGTCAACGATGGTTCCAACCCCCGGGTTCTGGTCGTAGACAAAACCATGGGTCGCGGGATCGGGGTTGGATACTTTCTGAAACGAGCCGACCAGGCCCTTTGCGCCAAGCGCCGCCTCTGCCTGTGCCTGTGTCATGTTATAGAGATCCGGCACCGTGACCGGAACCGGTTCCGGTCCCTTGCTGACTACGACGCTAACCGATGAGCCCTCTTTGGCCTTTGACCCTGCTGCTGGGTTCTGGCTGACAATCTGGCCCTTGGGCATCGCGCCGTGAAATTGTTTGGTCACGTCGCCCAGCTTCAGGCCCGCAGCAGAAAGACTGTTCTCCGCCTGGCTCGTCGTCAGGGTCGTAACGTCTGGGACAGTGACTTCCTTGGGGGGCTCGGGTCCCTTGCTGACAACATATTTTACCGTAGAGCCCTTCTGAACCTGGGAGCCGGGCGCCGGATCCTGGGAAACTACATTGCCTTCAGCGATAGACGGTGAATATACGTCGGGTTGCCGGTCGCCGCTTAAGCCGGTCTCCTTGAGCTTGGACTCAGCGTAGTTGGCCGACTGGCCCAGGAAGTCGGGTACGGCCACCTTGTTGCTTCCTTTACTTATGACCAGGCGGACGACGCCGTCCTGCTTGAGCTTGGCGCCCGCCTCAGGATTCTGTCTGATGACCTTGCCTGCGGCTACGGATTCACTGAATTCCTCGGACTCGATTTCAGATTTCAAGCCCGCCGCCTTGATGTTGGCTTCGGCCTGTACCCTGTCAAGACCTGTAACGCTGGGCACGGGGATCGATCCCTGCTGGGCAAAGGCCAGGAAGTATATGCCGGTGGCAGCAGCCGCCAGAGCTACGAATACGAGCAGCAGGTAAAGATACTTTTTGTTGCCCGCGCCTTTCTGGCCGCCCGCGCCTGGCGGTGTCTGCCGGACCATTGTAGGGTCTGGCGAATCGGCCCAGGCGGTATCAGCGCCCGCGCCCAGGGCGGCCCCCGCCGCCGCTGCGACTCCAGCCGGGATGATGCTCGTCATGGCGCTGTCAGTCGCCGCCACTGCGGCCACAGGCAGGTTCTTCTGGCAGCGTTCAAGGTCGACAATAAATTCCTCAGCCGTCGGGTAGCGGTCACGAGGATCCTTGGCGAGAGCCCGCATCACGACCGCGTTCAGGTTGTCCGGAATCCGGGGCACCAGCGCCTGCGGCGGTACGGGTATATCGCTCAAATGTTTCAGGGCGATTGCAACCGGGTTTTCTCCCTCGAAGGGAACCCTTCCGGTAAGCATCTCGTATAGCACGACACCCATGGAATAGAGGTCCGAGCTCTGCTCTACGGCTTTCCCTTTCGCCTGTTCGGGAGAGAGGTATTGGGCCGTGCCGATTATCGAGCCGGTTTCGGTCATTGCCGGCGCGGTTCCCGCAAGCGCGATGCCGAAGTCGGTGACTTTCACCCGGCCACGCCCGTTGATGACGATATTATGCGGCTTGATGTCCCGATGGATGACGTTGTTCTCGTGGGCGAACTGGAGGGCCTGCAGAATCTGTATCGCGATTTCTATGGCGCGAGCGGGTTCCAGGCCACCCTCCGGGATGACTTCCTTGAGGCTCTTGCCCTCGAGATATTCCATGGCGATGTAGTAACTGCCGTCGGCCTCGCCGCGATCGAAGATGCTGACGATGTGCGGATGGTTCAGCGCCGCCGCGGACTGTGCCTCGCGGCGAAAGCGGGCAACGAACTCTTCGTCCTGCGCGTAGCGTTTATATAGGATCTTGATGGCCACTTCCCGGCCCAGGTGCGTGTCCTTCGCCAGGAATACATCAGCCATGCCGCCGCTTCCCAGCCTGCGGATTATCTCGTATCGGTTGTCGAATATCTCAGCCAGTGCGCCTCATCTCTTTCCTAAATATATAACGTAAAATAAACGATTTCATTACTGTGCCGGCTATTTCCTGCTCACAGGCCCAGGGCCGCCAGCAGGGTCTCCCGGGCAACCGGGCTGGAGATGCCACCGCCGGCATCCGAATCTTCCACGACAACGGCGATGACATATCTCGGACTTTCCGCCGGAGCAAAGCCTACGAACCAGGCGTTGGGGCCGCGCCCATCGACCTCGGCCGTCCCTGTCTTGGCCGCAATCTGCACCTTGGATGTCTTTGCGCCGCGCCCCGTACCTTCATTTACCACTTTGACCATCATTTCCTTCTCGGTGCGCGCCGTCTCCGGGCGGATGGGCGTTCGCCACACGTCAGGACTGGCCTGTTTGATTATCGTGCCATTGTAGTCGGCGATGGAGTCGATCACGTACGGTTTCATCATCCTGCCATCGTTGGCTATCGACTGGGCCACCAAAGCCATCTGCAGCGGGGTGACCAGCAGCTGCTCCTGGCCGAAGGCCATCGAAACCACCTGGGTCCGCCCCATGGGGTCGCCCGTCGGGAGAAGTTCCCCGTTCTCATATCGTCCGCTGATACTCATTTCGTCTGAGGGCAGTTCGAAGGGCGGCTTCTCATACATGCCGAACTTCTGCATGTATTCCACCAGTTTGCCCTGTCCCAGCTTGTCGCCGATCTGGGCAAACGTCGTATTGATCGATTTGGAAAAAGCCTCCTCCAGCGTATGTTCGCCGAAGGACTCCTTCTGGTAGTTGTTAACCGTAAAACCATCGAAGATGTCCGTCCTGCCCTTGTCATCGCGGAAACGGCTTTGAGACGTATAATCGCCGCTCTCCAGCGCCGCCGCGGCAGTAATCATCTTGAACGTCGAGCCCGGCGTATAAAGGCCCTGCGTGGCGCGGTTCAAAAGCGGTGAACCCGGATCGGAGTTGAGGACCTTCCAGTTTTCCTCAAGCTGGTTGGGGTCATATGTAGGGCTGGACACCATAGCTACGACCGCTCCGGTCCTCGCGTCCAGGACGACAACCGCGCCCCGCTTGCCGAGCTTCTGAAGCTCACCGAGGGCGGTGCGCTGGACCTTGGGGTCGAGCGTCAGCTTCAAATCCGCGCCTTTTTTCTCCTTGCCCATCACGGTGTCGAGAAGATTGACCAGCTCCACTTCATCGGCGGTGCCGGTAAGGTATTTATTCTGGGAGTGCTCAAGCCCGACCTGTCCATAGGTGATGTTGTTATATCCCACCACCTGTGGTGCAAGGTCACCCGTGGGATAATCACGGTAATAAAGATCGCCCTCCTTGCGGTTGCTGGCGAACTCCGCCTTGTCGCTGCCCAGGATGAGTCCGCGCTCTATTCGCATCTGCGCGAAGACCTTGCGGGTATTCTGGGGGTTTTCAGCCAGGTCCGAAGCCTGGATGACCTGCCGGTAACCCAGCATCAGGATCAGGCTGGCGAACATTATCACGGATACGTAGAAAAGATTGCGTACCGGTTTGTTCATCTGGTTTTCTCCGCGTTGGTGCGGTTGCTTATGAGCAGCAGGAGCGCCAGGGCGCCGAAATTGGCGACGATGGAGCTTCCTCCATAGCTGACGAAAGGCAGGGTGATTCCGGTCAGGGGTATGAGCTTCATGACTCCGCCGAGGATGACAAACGTCTGGAGGACGAACCCGGCCGAGATCCCGGCGGCAAGCAGCTTGGAGAAGCCGTCATCGCTGTCGATGGCGATCTTGAACCCCCGGTAACAGAAGAGCATGAAAAGTATGATCAGCGCTGTTGCGCCCGCCAGGCCGAGTTCTTCGGCGATCGCGGAAAAAATAAAGTCTGTTTCGAGCTCCGGGACAATCGTGCTTCCGTTCTGCAAAAGCAGATAGCCTTTACCCAGCCCTGTGCCGAACAGCCCCCCGTCACCGATGGCGAACAGCGACTGGACTATCTGATAGCCCGAGTCCATCGCATCCGGCCAGGGATCGATCCATGTGTCGACCCGCAGCTTCACCGTGGCTCTGAGTTTATATGCAAGCACCGCGCCACCGCAGAAGAGCAGGCCCCCGATTATGGGGTATGTAAGTCTGCCGGTCGCCACGTAAGTCATGGCCAGAAAGATGCCAAAAAAGAGCATCGAGGTCCCGAGGTCGTTCATCAGCAGCAGCAGGGCGAATGACATGCCCCACATGGTCACCAGGGGGCCGAGATATTTCAGGGGCGGCATCGGCAGGCCGAATATGTGCCAGGTCGAAGTCGAGAGAAGCTCGCGGTTGCTGTTGAGATATCCCGCAAGAAAAACGGTGATCAGCACCTTGGAGAACTCGCCGGGCTGGATGGAAAAACCGCCCGCGTGCAGCCAGAGGCGGGCGCCGTTTATTTCCTTGGCAAAAATTATGGTCAGGATCAACAGCAGGACGCCAATGATTCCCAGAATGTAGATGTAGTCATCCAGCCTGCGGTAGTTGCGCAGGAATACGACGATGAGCGAGAAGAGCCCCAGTCCGATCATCAGCCACCGGGTCTGGGCGGCCGCCAGAACGGGGTCGATGCGATAGATCATCATGATCCCGACTGCTGAAAGCAGGGCGGCCAGCGGCAGCATCACGGGGTCCGCGTGCGGCGCCGCGAGACGAAGCAGCAGGTGTACCGCTAAAAACAGCCCCACGAACAGGAGCCCGTAACTCAGTGATGCGGCGCTGATCTGGGCCGAGCGGGTGGCGTAAACGCTGGCAAAGCCGATCACCATGAGCAATATCACCGGCAGAAAGTTTGCCAGTTCGCGGTTGCGCTCCATCTAGTACAAAACTCCCGGTGGTATGTTGGAAGGCGTGGTCGCGGCCTTGCTGCGCTCTTCATCCTCTTTCGCCTTGCGTTCCTCTTCCTCCTTGCGGGCCCTTGCCTGCTCCGTGTAATTCTCAACCATCTTCTCGGCTTCGCCCAGCGACTTTACGTCCTGCTTGCTTACCCGCTCCTGCTCGAAAGGCTCCAGATCATCAAATTTTGCCGGGCTGGGGCGGTACAGCGAAGACAGGGGCCAGGGGCCGAAATCGTACGGCACCCCGCGGAAGATGGACACCCTGCCCCTGTCGACACCCACATAATAAAACTGCCGGGTTACAAGCCAGGCGGAGGCCAGGATGACTGCCGCGAGCAGGAGCCCGGTCGCGATGCGTCCCGGAATTGAAGTAAACCATTGCCTCAAGGTGCGCTTCGTTTTCGGGGCTGCCGGCGCATCCATCAGATCACTGGTGGTTTCGGAGTCATCCGGAATATTTTCGGGCTCAGGTTCGGCCGCAACCGGTACGGCAAACTTCTCGGTCATTCCGGCATTTCCCGCGGCCACGGAGCCATCCGGACAGAAGAGGACCACGGTCACGTTGTCGGCGCCTCCGCCGGAGAGCGCCGCCTCGACCAGTCTGTCGGCGGTTGCAGCAAGGCTTTCTTTGCCGGCGAACACGCGGGATATTTCCTCGTCGGGGATCATCGAGTAGAGGCCGTCACTGCATAGCAGAAAAACGTCGCCTGGCTCCCAGTCGATGCTTTCGGTATCGACATCCACAATCCTGTCAACGCCGAGGGCCCGGGTGATTATGCTTCTCTGTGGATGGTTCGCCGCCTCCTCGCTGGTGATAGTCCCCTGGCGCAGCATCTCTCCGACCAGTGAATGGTCCTCGGTCAGCTGTCTGAGTTCGCCGTCCCGCCAGAGATAGGCCCTGCTGTCGCCGACATGCGCGAAGCCCACCATGCTGCCGACGATGGCGGCCGCGGTTATCGTGGTTCCCATGCCCGAGTGATGTGTGTCGCCGCCCGCCGCCTCGTAAATGCTGATGTTGATACGAGTTATGAGTTTTGACAGTTCATCCTGTGGTGACCTGGTCTGCGGCATGATCCAGGCGAATGCCCTGGCAGCCATTCCCGAAGCCACTTCGCCGGCCTCGGCGCCGCCCATGCCGTCAGCGACCATGAAAACCGGCGGCTGCGCGAAAAAAGAATCCTCGTTAGACCCGCGGACGAGTCCTGTATGGGTTGATGTGGCAAAAGTGATGGGCATGGCTAAATGAGGCTCGAAACGATGGAAATCATTTCGCCGTCACTCCTCAAACCGGAAAATCGTATCCCCGATGACGATCTCCTGCCCGGGTTTGATCTGGTGCTCTCCCTCGATGCGCCGGCCATCGATATAAGTACCGTTCGTGCTCCCCAGGTCTTCCAGAAACAGGAACTGCCTGCGCGCGAAGATGCGCGCGTGCGTCTGGGACACATACTCGTCGGGGAGGACGACCTGGCTGCGGGGCGAGCGGCCGATTGTGGCGCCGCTCCTGATCTCAAAGACTTTGCCATCCTCGATCACCTTGCTGTGCTGGACGACCAGGCGTGGCTTGAGCTTGCTGGTCAGGTAATCGAATTCGCTGGTCGAGGCATCAGTGTGGACGGCGGGCTCCGGCTTGATGGGCATGCGCTCCCGGGGTTGCGCAACCGGTGGCGCGGTCGCCTTGGCGGCCGGCCGCGCGTTCCTCGCGGGGACCGCGAGCGGGGTTTCTGGCTTGAGAGGCATGGCGATGGGCTCGGCGCCGTTTCTTAAATCGCGGGCAAGCCTTCGCACTATCATGAAAATGAAGAGATACAAAAGCAGCAGAAACAAAATTTTGGAGCCGAACAGGACGGGCTCTAGCATAATTGTCTTTCAAACCTCACTCTCGTAGTTCCCAGGGTCAATACATCTCCATTCTGCAAGGTCTTTGTCTTGACCTTCTTTCCGTTCACCTCAACGCCGTTGGTGCTGTCCAGATCGACGATCAGATATTCGTTGCCTCTCTGGCGTAGTTCGGCGTGCCGCCGCGAGATATTGGAATCCTCGAGGGTCAGGTCACACTGGCGGCTTCGGCCGATCAGCACCACGCGCTTCGTTACCTCGTAGCTCAGGGTTCCGGCTGACAGTGTTATTTTCTCACACGCCAGCCCCATCTCCCTGGCCTCGTTTGCGCTGACTGCCATGGTGCCCTCGGGACTGCCCTGGGGGCGATATACGACCGTCTGGCCCAGCATGTCGCCGCCGATGCCGGGAACAGCCACCGGCGCCTGCGTGGCGACGGGCTGAACGTTTTCGCCTGCCGCCGGTACGGGGGCCGAGACCATTCTTGTAGCGATGCCGAACTCGCCCACTATCAGATCCTCATCCGTCTTCATGACGACGATAGGCCGGCTCAGGAGGTCATAGCCCTCCTTGCGTGCGTGCTCGGTAAGATAGTCCGCAAGATCGCTTTTAAGGTTTTCCTCATACGACTCGAACTGCGCGCCATCCTCGGGCGCGAGGAACAGCGTATATTCGTTCGGTGCATAGATCCTGGAGACACTGACCACTTTGTTGTCTTCCATTTCCTTGACCAGCTTGCGCGCCAGCTCCACCGGCTGAACCGGAGACTTGAAGGCGCGGCCGAAGCCGCCCTCGAAAATGCCCTGAATTTTTTCCTCAAGTTTCTTTAATACGCTCACGGAGGGTGTCTGGTTGATGGTTGACTCTGGGAGACAGCAGGAGAAGCCCGACCTGGATTATAACGCAAAGCACGACCGTTTTCAGGAGCGAAAGCGGCAGAACATAGTCTTTGAACAAATAGGGCAGCGACAGATATCCGCCCACCAGAAGCGCGTTTGAAAAGAAAAGTCCGGACAGGTCGTAGAAAAGAATGCGTCTTTTGACCAGCAGGGCAGCGGGAATCGCGGCCGCCAGCCAGATCGCGGGCTGGACCAGCAATACAGGGTACTCATCGAAAGGAGACGCAAGGGCAGCAACTGCGCTCAGGGGATTATATTCTCCACGTAGCCGGGCCGTTAGGTCAAACGTGTTGGCTATGCCCAGGTAGTCGAGTGTTCCGGCTGTCGTTAGAAGCTGATAGAAGGTCATCGCGGTACAACCGATAACCGCCAGCACAAGGCCTCGCCGCAGACGGCCGGTGGCGCCGGCGGCAGCCGGAAAGACCAGACCAAGCCCAACCACGCCAAGGGCGGGCGCAAGTGCGGGCAGCAGAGCTCCGCGCGGCCAGGAGGTCCCGAAAACCAGCAGGTAAAGAACAGTAACCGCCGACAGGATCGCGCCCAGCGCGGGTGAAAAGACAACAACGGGAACCAGGGCAAAAGCGGCAAGCAGGAACAGCCCGATGCGGGGGAGCAATGCTACAGAGAGGGCGGCACCGAACAACAGGGGCAGCCGCCACGTCTGGGGATAGAAAGGTGAATCATATGAGGCGGCCGCGATCACGAGGGCCGCAAGGCACCCGTTAAAGATCCTGGCTGCCAGGAACCCGTAGCGGCCGGCCAGGTCTTCATATATGCCCGGCCGCTGCTGATCGGCACGGCGCAGCACCGTAGTTGCCTGCTCCCCGCCGGAAAGCTCCGGGAGCAACTCCTCAAGCCCGACGGCAAGGCTTCTCGCGCCCAGGCGCATCGAGGGATCGGCATCCATGGCTTCTTCGAGCAGGTCGGAAAGTTCCTCCGGCAGGTCAGGCCGCACGGAAACGAGCGGGGGCGCACCCGCGTGGATCCTGCTGATGGTCTCCATGGCAGTGTCGCTCCTGAACGGGTGATCGCCGGTAAGGCATTCATAAAGGGTCAGAGCCGCGGAATAGACATCGGTACCGCTGTCCACCAGCCTGCCGTCGGCCTGTTCGGGTGACATATATGCAATCGTGCCCAGAACGTCGCCCTGACGGGTGATGCGCTGGGTGTTTTCCAGCTGGGCGATGCCGAAATCCATGACCTTCACCCGCGGTGGCGCTTCCTGCGAAAGCATGATGTTGTCCGGCTTGATATCGCGGTGTATCACGCCGCGATCGTGTGCATGGTCAAGAGCTTCCAGCACCTGCAGCGTGATCTCAAGGCAGTCGCGGTCCGACAGCGAGCGGGAGGAGATGCTGCGAGAAAGTGTCCAGCCCTCTACAAGCTCGGATACAAGATAAACGTTACGATCGTCCTCCGCCAGCTCGAAGACGGTGACAATATGGGCGTTGCCGAGTTTTGCGGCGGCCCGGGCTTCCCTGGTGGCGCGGTCATCAAGCTCTTCCGACCTGTGGACGGCCTTCACCGCCACCTGCCGGTCCATCTTCTGGTCATGGGCGCGGTAGACTGTGGAGAAACCGCCGCGGCCGATCTGTTCGAGCAGCTCGTATCGGCCGAGAATAACAGGATTTGACATGTTTTCCCGGATCATGGTTGTTGGCAAAGTATAACCTCCCTGATTCGTCAATTCTTTGCCGGTTTCCTGAATCCTCTTTGGGACACCTTACTGAACTCCAGGGAGCGTGGACTGAGCTTGGGGTTACCACGGGGTCGGGAGTTCAGTAAGGTGTCCCAAAACCGAGCTGGACGGTTTGACCGGGCACAAAAAATAACCCAAAGTGTTTTCATTAAGAAGTCAAATATGTTAGACAGTAAAATGGTCTATTACAGGAGGGTCATGAAAAGATTATCCATTCCGGCATTATTTTTTGTCGCGTTGTTGACAGTCGTACTTCTTTCAGGCTGCGTCAGGCAGACGGAGGAGGCCAACCGCCTTGTCGATGAAGCCAGCGTGATCACCAGCGACACCCAGCAGAAGGTCACCCAGACAGAGGCCCTGATTCTTCAGGCTGGAGATCAGCAGACACAGGGTCTGACTGACGCCCAGAAGGTGACCCTTAACAAGATCAGGGCGTTGAATGAAGAGATACTCGCCCGGATTGCCGAAGCCAGGTCTAAGACCGATCAGGCGGCGGCACTTGATATCAGTGACTCTTATCGCCGGCAGCTTCAGGCCAGCAGCTCGGCCCTCGGAGCCGCACAGGACCTGTTTCGCACGCAGCAGGAGATGGTAGTCCTCCTGATCAGCGATCCGGCTCTCGAGGGACAGGACTCAAAACTGAAATACACCGAGCTGCAGACCAGGGCCACGGAACAGAGAGCTATACTCGAGGACGCCGACGCCGAGGCCGGGAGGCTGGCTGAGGAAAACGCCAGCCAGTCAAAAAAATAATCCTGACCTCCGTACTTTTTTAGCGGCGGGTTCTTGCGCCGCGAACGGGCGCCTGTGTTATAATACAGTCGCTCTCAAGGCGGGGTGTCTGAAGCCTTGTCGAAAAGGCCCAGTTGCAGGTATTTTACCGCCGCGGGCAATGTTGGAAATGCCGCTGTCGGCTCTGCGGGCGAGTGGTGGAACTGGTAGACACGCTAGGTTCAGGGTCTAGTGCTCTTACGAGCATGGGGGTTCAAATCCCCCCTCGCCCACCAGCACGGGTCTCTCCAGTGTCACCAGACGAAAGGACATACCTGTGTCTTTCTTCGAGGATGATGAAGAGCAGATCGAGGAAGAGGAAATAACCAAAGACAGAAAAAAGGCGCGGCGGGGAAAACCACCGTCGGGTCCGTCCCCGCTCGTCCGGGTAATCGTAATTCTGGTTGCCGTGCTGGTCCTGGTCCTGATAACAAGCCTGGGCATCAAGAGCTGCCTCAACAACAAGAAAGTCGGCGAGTACCGCGACTACTTCAATGCGGTCGACGTTGTTGTCAAGGACTCCGACGATCTCGGCAAACAGCTCTCCGACATGTTTCAGAAACCGGATGAAGCTGTACGCCAGTCCCTGGAAGCCAAGCTGGCGGAGCTACAGAAAGCCTCGGACGAACAACTGATCCGGGCCAAGGCGATCAAGGCGCCAGACGACTTCAAGGAAGAGAACGAGTGGTTCGTGGCCGCCATGCAGATAAGGGCGCGCGGACTGAAAGATCTGCAGCCGGCGTTGCTCAACGCGCTGGAGGCGCGGGACAATCAGGCCAGCGCCTCGCAGGTTTCACACGCCATGCTCATCCTGTTGACGAGCGATGTCACCTATGACGAATTCTTCTATCAGCGCGCCCAGCAGGTTCTCAAGGATGAGAAAATAACAGACATCAAGGTTCCCCAGTCCAAATTCCTGAAAGATCCGGCTCTGGCCAGCCAGCAGACCGCCGTAACCGTGCTGGAACGTCTCAAGGGTGGTCCGTCAGTCCAGGTTTCGGGACTGCACGGAGTGTCTCTGGCCGGCGTCAAGGCAAAACCCAGCGGCATGGCGCTTTCGGCCGACGGTGAGAACAGCCTCAAGGCAGGGGAGTCAATGACTTTTGAGGTGGAGATCGAGAATCAGGGAGAGGCTACAGAAACCGAAGTGCTGGTCAGCCTCAGCCTTACCGCGCCCGGCTGGCCATCCCCACAGAAAGTCGATGGGCGTGTTCCCACAATCGCCCCCGGCGAGAGGCGCACAATCGAGCTGACAGGCCTGGCGGCGGAAGCCAATTCACAGGCGGCGCTTCTGAGGGCCGAGGTCGGCCCCGTGCCGGGAGAGGCCAACACGCAGAACAACGTCGGCGAGTACAAAATAGCTTTTAGTTAGGGCTGTCGCATCAAGGCGGCGGCCCGAATAATGGAAGGTTGGAGGTTGATTTGACCTTCAACCTTCACATGTTTGGGGCCAGTGAGCTCATTAATAGAAAATAACGTGATGCCGGCGTTTGCAGCGTCGATGGCCGTCGCTGTTGTCGCTCTCCTGCTGGCGGGCTACCTGATCGCTGTCTTCCGCCGGTACCGCCGCGACCAGAAAGTAGTCATGGGGGAAGGTCGTGAACGCGACCTCGTGGCCCACGCCAGGGCGGTTCAGGAGAGGGTAGACGCCCTTTCCCATGAGCTCAAGCATATGGCCGATCGGCTTGAGCGCAGTGAGCACCGCCTCGATGACTGCTTCACCTTTCGCAGTGTTGTACGCTATGACGCCTACCACGATTTGAGCGGCATGCAAAGTACATCCGTGGCATTGATCGATGCCCAGTTTTCTGGCGTTATCATAAGCTCGATACAGTCTCGTGACCATGGCAGGATCTATGTAAAGGAAGTTCGCCATGGTGACAGTAAAGAGCAGCTATCGCCGGAAGAGGAGCAGGTGCTCAAAGAGGCCATGGGCCTGAAAAAACTGAAGGATACGAAAACTCCAAAACTGGTGGGGGAAGCAGGTGCCTGACAAGGCCGCCAACGGGAGCAGAACAGGATTTCTCGGACCCACCGGAACCTGGGCCGAAGAAGCGCTTCTGGCATGCGGCAAATGCGGCACTGGGGAAACAGTGGCCCTGCCTTCGGTGTACGACGTGATAGCGGCGGTTGCTTCCGGCGACGTCGAAGCTGGTATCGTACCCATGGAGAACGCCATCGAGGGTTCAGTGAGCGCCACCCTGGACGTGCTTGCCTTCGAATTCGACAACGTGCACATCGTCAGGGAGATCGTCTACCCGATTCGCCATCGTCTTATAATGCGCACAAGCCTGGAGTTCGGCGATATCGAGCGCATTATCTCCCACCCCCACGCGCATGCGCAGTGCCGGAAGTTCCTCAGGGAAAGCCTGCCCCACGCAGAAGTCGTTGCGGCCAACAGCACAGCCGATGCGGTACGAATGGTCAGCGAGTCAGAAGAAGCATGGGCTGCCATCGGCAGCGCCGTTGCGGCGGAAAGATACGGTTGCATCGCCCTTGATATTGACATCGAGGACTACTCCGACAACCAGACAAGATTCGTTCTCCTGTCGACGAGCCCCGCCGCTCAGGATCAGGGGGGCCCTTACAAGACATCCATCGTCTGCACCATCGCGCATGACCAGCCGGGAAGCCTGCTTCAGATCCTCCAGGAGTTTGCCCATCGCTACGTGAACCTCACCAAGATAGAATCCAGGCCATCGAAGAAAGGGCTGGGCGATTACGTCTTCTTCATCGACATGGAAGGCAGGAAAGACGATCCGCAGGTCGCCTCGGCGCTCAAGTGTTTGGATTGCAAGCTCTCCCGGGTAAAGTTGCTGGGATCCTACCCGACCGGCTAGGCGGCACCCCATGACAGGAAATAAATAAACCGCAAAGCTCGGGGTGATTAGTATGGGCGAGTACAGCGTTTTTGAATGCCGTAAATGTGGCTATAAGTCAAAACAGATCCGCTGGGGGGTGGGCCAGGACGACCCACGCTTCCGTTTTCTTCCCGCCCATTGCGGCCAGTGTAGCGAGATTGTCGAGGTCGACCTCACGGGGCACGACGTACTCATCGACACATTCACGCACAGCGAGTGCGGCACATCCGTGCTTTTCTTTCAGAAGGGCCGGTCGTATGCATGTCCGAAATGCAACGCTCCCGATGTACGCATACTGCAAAAAGGGTACTGGTAGTCCCACCACCGATCAATCCGCTCAGCTTCTCGCCAGGAATCCCGTCCCGCAACATGTCGATTTCAAGCAAAGCACCACCTCTGCCGATTACTCAGTACGCAGGCCGCAACACGTGGTCATCAGGGCGTGCTTTGACTCAACAAGGCAAGATTCAGACGGGACGAGAGGTTAAATTGAGCAGGTTTTGGGGCATTCCGCTATTCCGGCGGCTGAGCACGAAGATGGTCGCCGGCTTCATCGCAATCGTAGCCATATTCTCCACTCTCGGAGTCGTGGTCCTTCACGAGGTAAACACCATGAGAGCCGCTTCTGACGAGGCCCTTGCCAGAGCCGGCGCGGTGCATCATATAGAGGAGGCCAGAATTGCCGCCGCGCAACAGATCCAGGCCCACTACGAGCTCATGCTGGAAAACAAGGAAGACAAAATCACAAGTTTTGAGACTGCCCGTCAGGTCCGTGATGCCGCCCTTGCCGATGCGAGCGCCCACGGTCTTTCTGACATAGAACAGGAGTGGTTCAAGCAGCTGACCGTCGCGACAGCGGGCTTTGACAACAACTTTATGAACGAACTGGTGCCTGCCTGGCGTTCGGGAGACACCGCCGCAACCCTTGCCAGGGAAAAGCAGTCAGACGAGTTTTTACTAACGATCAATAATCTGAGCCAGAAGATCGCCGTGAGTTTCAGCGAGCGCAACAGGGAGGCCCAGGCTGCCTCTGACAATGCAGCTTCTGAGTTGAGGACATACTTTATTCTTGCTGGCATCATAGGTGTTGGTCTGAGTCTGCTTATTTCGGTAATCGCCGCAAGACGTCTCAGCAGGCCGATCAATGAGCTGAAGAAGGCGAGCGCAGCCATGGCCAGGGGCGACTACGATCGTCGGGTCGAAGTCGCCACTTTTGACGAGATCGCGGAACTGGGTGGCTCTTTTAACCGGATGGCGGACGCGATCCAGCGAAAGGTTGCGCAGCTCACCTTTCTGTCAGATATAGCCCTGACCATCAGCTCCGAGCTCGACTGGGAGCGCGTGGTGGATGTGGTCATGGAAAAAGGCATCGAGCTGACCGACTCCCAGGCGGCCGCTATTACCCTGTATGACGAGGAGCGGGGTGAGTTTACAGACATATTCACGAAGGGCCTGAGCGACGACTTTGTCGGCAAGATGCAATTTCGCAAAGGCGGCCTGGCGGAAGAGTCTCTTCTGGGTGAACAGGCCGTATTCAGCGACAACGTCATGTCATCCCACAGGCTGAGCCGGATGGCTAGCGATGAGGGAATCAAGGCGTTCATCTGTCTGCCGCTCAAAGTGCAAAAGAAAAAGCTCGGAGTCCTGTACGTTTACAGCAAGGAATTCAGCGCCTACAGTCGCGATCACCTGTCGGTCCTGTCGATCCTCTCCAACCAGGCTGCAATCGCGATTCAGAACGCCCAGGTGCTCCAGCAAAGCAAGGAAGAAGCAGTCACCGACGGCCTTACGGGTCTGTATAACCAGCGGTATTTTTATTCGCGCCTGAAAGATGAGATCGACCGCGCACAACGCAACAATAAATCCATATCGGTGATCTTCTGCGATCTGGACCGCTTCAAGACCTTCAACGATATCAACGGGCACGCGCTTGGTGACACGGCCCTTGTGGAGATTTCCCGGATAATCGGAGAATCCAAACGTGCCATCGACATCGCGGCACGCTACGGAGGAGAGGAATTCGCGATTATCCTTCCCGACACGGATACGTCGGGAGCCCAGATCATCGCTCATCGGATCAGGCGCCGCGTAGCCGGGTTTTCTTTTGAGACCAACGCGAGGAACGGTGCGCCCCTCACTATCAGCATCGGGGTGGCCAGCTTCCCGGAAGACGCGCCGCAGGCGCGTGATCTGGTTGACAAGGCCGACTGGTCAATGTATTACGGCAAGCGTCATGGCGGCAACAGGGTCACGTTGTTCCACGAAGAGTCGGCTGAGTTTGGCGAGGTGACCCTCGAGGACCTCGTGAGAGAGGAGCTTCATATCGCGGCGGCCCAGGCGATGGCCGCAAGTGTTGATGAGCGCAGCACTTACGACCAGCGACACGCGGAATCAGTAGCGAGGCTGGCGTCGACGATCGCCACCGAGATGCGGCTGGAGGACGATCAGGTGCACCACGTCCGCGTGGCCGGTCTTCTGCACGATATCGGACTCATCAGCGTTCCCGAGGATATCATCAACAAGCGCGGGCACTTAAGCCCTGAAGAATGGCGGAGAATAAAAGAACATCCGGAGGTCGGTGAATCGATACTCAAGCATATCACCAGCCTGGAGAGCTTCCTGCCCGTAGTGCGACATCACCACGAACATTATGACGGTGCTGGGTATCCGGACGGACTGTCGGATGAGAAGATCCCCCTGGGCGCACGAATCCTGGCTGTGGCTGACGCTTTCCAGGCCATGACCAGCGAGCGTCCCTATCGCAAGGCGCTCACGATCGAGCAGGCTCTTCTGGAGCTCCAGATGGGCGCCGGCAAGCAGTTCGATCCCAGGGTCATCGATGCTTTCATCTCGCTCCTGAAGCCCAGGCAGGCCAAGGCTTCATAGACTGGAGCCTTTCTGCTTTCCCGCAACACGTCCGCGGAACCCTCTTAGACCCTATTCCTTCTCACGCAGCGTAAAACTTGCGAGCACCAGCAGCGCAAGGCCAAAGCCCACCAGTACAAAAAATGGCGTCAGTACCGAGTAGAACGAGCTTCCGTCGACTACAACACTCCTCAGCACTTTCACGGCCCATGTAAGGGGAACCAGATAACTGCACCACTGGAGCACTGAGGGAAGATCACTGATCGGGATAATCATCCCGGAGAGCAGCGCGGAAGGTATGATTACCATCGGGATGAAGGGGAAGACCTGGCCTTCGTTGCGCGCGAAGTTGGAAAGGAACAGTCCCAGGCCCACGGAAACGATCGCCAGGGACAGCACGGTGAGCACCACGGCGACGATGTCCCTCTCTATCTTCACATCAAACAGATACCTGGTACTGACGAGCACAAGCGCCGTCTGGGCGGTGGCGACAGTGGAATAACCGGTGACATAACCGGAAACGATCTCACGCCGCCGGTAACCGGAGACGAACATGCGGCTCAGGGTGCCCGCGGTGCGGTCCCTGACCAGCACAATCGTGGCTAGCACATAAGCAAGAAAGTGAACCAGGTAGGCAGCGATGAGGATGGAGAAGTCAGAGACCCGGATGCCAAAACGAACCAGCCCCGGAAGTGAGTCAATAACATATTTAAGCAGAAACATCAAAATCAGCGGCACCAGGAGCGACATGCCGAGAAAGCGCCGGTCCCTCATGAACTGCCGGTTGATGCGGGCCGCGATGAGGAGGCTGTGGCGGATCATTTCGCCTCTTCCAGGAGCGACAGAATGACTTCCTCGAGGCTTTGCCGTTTGATGCTGATGCGGCTCACTCTCTCCTGGAGACCGTATTCCCCGAGCAGGCGGGGGAGCTCCTCTTCGTAGCTGTCGAGCTCCGCCTCCCGGTGCTCGCCATCGATTTCCATTGTCACGAGCGCCTTGCCTCGCCTTCTGATGGCCTCGGGCGTTTCGGAGACGAGGATCCTGCCGCCGAGAATGACCGCTACATGGTCGCAGCGGAGCGCTTCGTCCATCTGGTTCGTGCTCAGGAAGATAGTGCGGCCCCTGTCGCAGAGTTCCGCGAAATGCTGCCAGAAATTCTGTCGCAGGACAGGGTCAACCCCCGCGGTGGGTTCATCGAGGACCAGCAGTTCGGGGTCATGCATCAGGGCGCATGCCAGCGAGGCTCTTTGACGCATGCCTCCGGAGAAAGTGTGGAGCGGGTCGTCACGGCGGTCCCAGAGCTGTACGAATTCCAGTGTTTCGCGGATCCGTTCGCCGATATCCGGCGGCCTGAACGCACCACCAAAAAAACGCAGGTTTTCAATCGGGCTGAGGTCGTCGTAGAGCGAAGGTGTCTGGGGCATATACCCGAGGTCTTTTCTGACGGCATGGCGTTCGCGAATCGCGTCTCGTCCAAGGACCCTGACACGGCCACGGTCGGGTTTAAGCAGACCGCAGATAGCCTTGATGAGCGTTGTTTTTCCAGAACCGTTTGGACCTACCAGCCCGTATATCTGCCCCCTGCCAGTGGTGAGGGAGGCGCCGTCGAGCGCCGTGATGGCTCCGTATCGTTTACCCAGGTTCTCGATTTCTATGGCGGACGCGTGTTCGGGAATGGAAGACATCAGGCTTCCTGTAACGCGTACTTGGCCGTGAACTGGTCAGCATCCATGTTTTCCCAATCTTCCTTGATAAGAAGGTCCAGGTAATCTTCGCTGGTTTTTTCCAGTCCGCGCGGGCAGTACACATATTTGAGCGTACGACCCTCGCCGTCAGAAATCTCGACCACCCTGTCGTTTTTCCCGGCGGGTAGCACCTTCAGAAGATATCTGGCTTTTGCTGGTTCAGTCATGCCGCTCACAATCCTGACTTGTTCGGGGCTGTGCCGGCCCCCCGGTTCGTCTGGCAGCTGGTACTCATTTTTCCAGGTCTCCCTCCAGCTTTATTCGTGCCGCCAGCTCAAGCGCCTCCCGGCGCGAGCTGATATTTCCAAGCGTCTGTTCCTCGAGTATCCGCGCCAGGAGCAGACCGACCAGCGGACCGGGATCCAGGGCCAGTTCCTGCATCAGCTCATCCCCGCGGACCAGCTTTGGCAGGGCTTCCGCCTCCTCGACCGCGAAGCTCTCTGCCATCATTTCACTGGCGAGCCGGAGGTGTTTTTCAATGGCCGCATCCATCGTCTTCGGCCCCCTGACCGAAAGCTGGTCGGATACTGACAGCATTATCGCTTCCGGCGTATAGGGTTCGGTGGCCCGGAAGTAACGCAGACGCGCCCGCCTGCTCGGAGGAAAGTCATGTTTGAGACCCTCAAAGCGCATATGGTTCGCAACCAGGAGAGTAATCGCTTTTGCCGTCTCGGCGCTGGCGCGCATGCGCGCGAGGGTTTCGGATACCATCTCCGCGCCGATACGGTCGTGCTCGAAAAAGCGGAAGTCGCCGGAATCATCGGTGAACCGGCAACCTGGTTTGGCGACATCGTGCATTATCGCGGAATAGCTCATGACAAAGCGCCAGCTGGCGTCGCCGGCGATCCGCTGGTTGCTCCGCTCAACGATTTTTTCCGCCTGCCCGGGGAAAAGGACAGAGGGGTCTTCAATTATGCCGTCGAGGGCTTCGGTGGCCGCAAGGACATGGTTATAGACGTCGAGGTGGTGATAATCGTTCTGAGCGACGCCCTTCAGCGCATATATTTCAGGAAGCAGGACCTCCAGCAGTCCCAGCTCGTCCATGCGGCGGATGGCCCTCGCGGCTCCCGGAGCTTCGAGCAGGCGGCTCAGCTCGGCCCAGACACGCTCGACCGCGGGCCTGGTGGCCAGCACCGATTTTGATCGGATGAGCGACTTCAGTTGCCCGGAAATCCTGAGATCCAGCTCTTTCTCAAGGCGTAAAGCCCGTAAAAGCCTTAGAGGGTCGTGGTCGAAGATGGCATCGTCGAGGGGAACGAGAAGGCGGGCCTCCAGGTCTGCGAGCCCGCCCAGGGGATCGGTTATTTCGCCATCGGCGAGTCTGGCGGCGATGGCATTCACGGTAAAGTCGCGCTGGCTTAAGTCATCCTCGATGCCGGCGCCGCGAAGGGAGGCGAAGTCGTAAGTATTGCGGCGATCGCCGGTAATCACGCGGCAGCTCTGAAACTCCTCGGACAGCTGGAAGTAACTTCCTCCGATCCTGTCGGCGAAGCGCCGCGCCGTTTCTTCGGGAGGACCGTCCGTGACCAGGTCGATATCGCCGGACTCTCTTTCGAGCAGCAGGTCGCGTACGGTGCCACCGACGAGCCAGGTCCTGACCCCGGAATCCGCGAGGAAATCCCGGGCCGCGGAGATCGCCGCTGTCGCAGGATCTATTCTTATTCCGTATACCTTCTTTCCACCCTGGAAGATATATTGCAGGTGATCTCATAGTTGATCGTGTCCAGCATGAGCGCCATCTCTTCGGCGGTTATGGCGTCGTCACCCTGTGTTCCTATAAGCAGGACTTCCGCCCCTGCCTGTACTTCCGGCTCGGGGCCCAGGTCGACCGTGATCTGATCCATGGAGACCCTGCCGACGATGCGGTACGAGCCGCCGTTGATGAGGACGCGCCCGCGGTTTGACAGCCGCCGGCTGAAGCCGTCGCCGTAGCCTATGGGGACAACGCCGATCGTTGTCGCCGCCGGGGCGGACCAGGTCCGGCCGTAGCCGACCGCGTCGCCTTCGATCAGGGGCTTGATGTCTGCCAGGTAGGAGCTGAGGGCAAGAGCGGGCCGCAGGCCGTCCGTGGCAGCGTCTCCCTGGAAGGGCGAGAGCCCGTAAATGGCGATGCCGCACCTGACCATGTCAAAATGAGATTCCGGATAGCGCAGTGTCGCCGCGCTGTTGGCGCAATGGTAGCTGGCTTTGGTGCCGGTGCGCAGGACCACCTGCGTGGCTTCTTCAAAAACGCCCAGCTGATAGCTGAGGAAATCTTCATCGTCCTCGTCCGCGGTGGAAAAATGGGTCATCAGTCCGACGAGCTTCACTGCGGGCTCGGACTCGATCAAATCAAGAAGGTCGGGGAGCTGGCGGGGATAGACACCGAGCCTGCGCATACCAGTGTCGAGCTTGACGTGTACGGCGAGCGGGTTGTCCTTGTCGTAATTCAGATGAACGAGGGTCTTGAGAAACGCCGGGGTCCAGAGGATGATCTCTGCGTCGCAGTCGATGGCCGTCTGTGCTTCAGCCCCGGTAAGCGGGCCGAGGATCACGATCGGGCAGGTTAGCCCTGCGCTCCTGAGCTCCACCGCCTCGGCGGCAGTCGCAACGCCCAGGGTGGTCGCACCCGCTTCGACGCTGGCCCTGGCCACTTCCAGGGCGCCGTGACCATAGCCGTTGGCCTTGACTACGGCCATCAGCGAACAGCCCCGGGAAAGCCGCTGACGCAGGGCATTCACGTTGTGGCGCACACATTCGAGGTCGATCGTGGCCAGCGCTCGGCGCACAGTTTAACTCCCGGAGAAGGCCCGAACCAGGTCGGCCCGCGTGATTATCCCCACCAGAACGTCTCCGTCCAGCACGGGCAGGCGGTTGACCTTGTCGTCGGTCATGATGGTGGCGACTTCGTGGGCCGGGGTATCCTTCTGCACCGTGATCACATCGGTGATCATGATATCCGCGACCGCGGTCGCCGCCGCCTTGCGAACCCGCTCTTCAAACTTTTTCGTGCTTTCCAGGAAGATGACGCTGTCGAGGAACTGGACGTAGTGTGGGAAATGGATGTCGGCATCCAGTGATACCAGGTCTCCCTCGGAGACGATTCCGACGACCTGGTTCTTGTCGTCGACAACTGGCGCACCGCTTATCCTGTGTTTCGATAGCAGCCTGGCCAGGTCTTCCACCGTGGTATCCTCGTTCACGGTCACTACGTTTTTTTTCATGATGTCGGCGGCGGTTAGATCTTTCAAGGCCGGTCCTTTCCGTTAACCGTGGGAATGGTCTTCGTGTTCCTCTTCGCTTAAGCTGGCGAATGCCAGCGGCAGATATTCTATCAGGTCTGATGCTATCAGGTTGTCCTTTCCGAGGTCATCAGCCGCGATGTCGGCGGCCAGACCATGCAGGAAGGCCCCGGCGCCGGCTGCGATGAGCGGGTCGAGCCCCTTGGCCACAAGCGCGGCGATAACACCCGTGAGTACATCTCCAGAGCCGGCCGTGGCCAGTCCCGGATTGCCAGTGGGGTTCAGCAGGGTTGTCTCCCCGTCCGTGATTATCGTCGACGAACCCTTGAGGACGACGACGGCGCCCGTTTTTCTGGCGGTGGCCCTGGCGTGTCCGAGCCGGGCAGCGGTCACTTCGCCTGTCGGCAGGTCGAGCATGCTCGCCAGTTCGCCGGCATGCGGCGTAAGCACCGTTGCCGGCTGGCGTTTCTTCAGGGTGCCTGCCTTGCCCGCGAAGGCGTTAAGGCCGTCGGCATCGAGAACCACCGGCTTCCCGCAGGCCGCCATGAATTTCACTGTCAGGGAGGAGCTGCCTGGGTCCCTGCCCAGGCCAGGACCCAGTGCGATGCAATCGACCGACTCCGAGGCGTCAAGGAGATTTTCCAGCCCCGTCGCGGCCAGGTGTCCCGTGCCGTTGTCCGCGAGCGGCAGGGTCATGACTTCAAGAAGTTTTGTTTCGAAAACGCGGTTCAGGCTTGCGGGGACAGCCGCGGTCACAACGCCAGCGCCTGCCCTGAGAGCCGCCTCCGCGGCCATGCACGCGGCGCCGGTCAGCCCCGTGGAGCCGCCGGCGACAAGGACTCGGCCGACGCTGAACTTGTGGTCATAATCCATTTTTGGCGGGATGATCGCGGCCAGTACATCCGGATCGATCAGGAAATGGTCAGCCGGGACCGAGCAGCTTTCGGGAATACCGATATCAGCGAGTGTCAGATCGCCCGTATAGTAGCTGCCGGGCGCCACGAAATGGCCTACCTTGGGGACGTGGAAGGTCACCGTTGCGGTTGCTGGCAGCGTTGTCGCAGCCGCCGCGCCAGTCGAGGCATCAACTCCCGAAGCGATGTCGACAGCGATAACGGGGAGGCCGAGGTTCTCCGACGCGGAGCGGGCGATTTTAATAAAATCGGCGGCTTTGCCGCGGGGCTCATCGGAAAAACCCGTGCCGAAAATCGCGTCGACAATGATGCAGTCCGTGGAAAGTGCGCGCTTGAGGGCCGCGGCCGTGGGAGCATGCATGACCTCGATTCCCATCTTCCCGAGAATCCTGAGGTTTACCAGTGCATCGCCCCGATATTCACTCCGGGCAGCGACGGCAAGGACCTGCACATCGGCCCCGGCCTCGATCAGGTGACGCGCGGCCACAAACCCGTCGCCGCCGTTGTTCCCCTTGCCGGCGAGTACCACAAAACAATGATGTTCACAAAAATGTTCAAGCAGGTGCTCGGCCACAGCCATGCCGGCCCGTTCCATCAGAACGGTACCCGGCATTCCCAGTCCCCGGATCGCGGCCGCGTCCGTGCGGCGCATCTGAGCCGACGTATATACGGGAAGAAAATGAGACGCGATTACTTCGTTAAGTTCAGCCACTGGTCCTCCCCTGTTTGTGAAACTGCACTGATACGTAGAATCTGCACGGCCATGATACCGCCGTCAGGGTGTTTCTTCGGAAGCGGTCACGTTCGGCAATGCTGCCGTATCCGGCACACAGGCGACCGCCACGGATACCGAAACTGCTCCACAATGGCTCATTGATAACGACAGGGGGCCTGCGTCCAGCCGCTCGGCTGCTTTTTTCATCGAGCCGCTTACGCGTACTTCCGGCTTTCCCCCCGATCCGATCTCGATCTCACGCCAGGACAGTACGCCGGTGCCAAGCGCCTTGCCCACCGCCTCCTTGGCGGCGAACCTGGCCGCGAAGTGCTGCACGGGGTTCGGCCGCGACCGGCAATAGGCCGCCTCGCCCTGCGTGAAGACGCGCTCAACCAGTCCCGGATGCCTCTCGAGGGCACGGGCGAAGCGCTCGTTTTCGATTATGTCTATGCCTACCAGCACGTCAGGAAGATATCAGCACCTTTCAAACGCAATTATTCCATCGATGGGGAAGTAATTAAACCAGGCTGGCGCAATAGTGTCTCCCTGGCGGAAAAGTATTTATTCGACAGTGACCGTTTTGGCGAGGTTGCGCGGCTGGTCCACGTTGCAGCCCTTCAGCCGGGCGATGTAGTAGGCAAGCAGCTGCAGGGGGACCACGGAGAGCAGGGGCGACAGCATCTCTGAGCTTTTAGGGATGAACATGACGTCATCGCTGTAATGCGAGATATCGGTGTTGCCCTCGCTGGCGACGGCGATGACCGACGCCTGGCGGGCCCGGACCTCCTCCATGTTCGACACCACCTTGCTGAGAACGTGGCCGTCATTGGCGACCACGACGACCGGGGAGCCCTGCTCGAGCAGGGCGATGGGCCCGTGTTTCATCTCTCCGGCGGCATATGCTTCCGTGGGAATGTATGATATCTCCTTGAGCTTCAGGGCTCCTTCCAGGCAGACCGGCAGGCCGACACCACGGCCCAGGTAGAGGAAGAACGGCTGCTGGTAATAGCGCTCCGCTATTTCGCGGGCGCTGGATTCGGTCTTCAGATACTCCCGCATCAGTTCCGGGATAGAATCGAGTTCGGCTGAGATCGCGGCGATCTTTTTTGTCGAAAGGGTTTTCTTGACCTGTGCCAGGTAGAGGGCCAGCAGGTGGATCGCGGCGATCTGTGCGACATGGGTCTTGGTGGCCGCAACGCCGATCTCGAGGCCCGCCCGCGTGTAAAGGACTCCGTCCGCGTCGCGGGTCGCCTGGCTGCCCATGATGTTGGTGATGGCGAGGACTTTCGCGCCCAGCTTCCGGGCCTGGCGCATCGCCACCAGCGTGTCGGCGGTCTCACCTGACTGTGAGATGCCGACCACCAGGGTCGTCGGTGAGAGGACCGGATCGCGGTAGCGGAACTCGGAGGCGACATCAAGCTCGACAGCCACCCGCGCCCAGTTCTCCAGGACATAACGGCCCACCATGCCCGCGTGGTATGAAGTTCCGCAGGCGACGATGTATATCTTGTCGATGCCGGCCAGCTCTTCCTCGGATATCTCAAGCTCCTCCAGCATGACACGGCCATCCTCTGTAAAGCGTCCGGCCAGAGTATCTGCCAGCGAGTCTGGCTGTTCGTATATCTCCTTGCGCATGAAAGTCTCGTAGCCGCCCTTCTCGGCGGCCTCGGCGTCCCAGTCCACCCGCGTGACCTCGCGGTCGAGCGGCCGCTTCTCCAGATCCATGACCTGCACGCCGTCAGGAGTCGCGACGAACAGTTCATCGTCATTGATGATCATCACGTCGCGAGTCTCTGCAAGAAAGGCGGGAATGGCCGAGGCGATGAAGTTCTCTCCCTTGCCGATGCCGATCAGCAGCGGGCACTCCTTGCGTGCGCCGGCAATGAGGTCCGGATGGTCCGCATGAATGGCGCAGAAAGCATAATGTCCGTGTATCTCTCCGACGGTCAGGCGCACGGCCTCCAGCAGATCGCCATCATAGTGCTTTTCGATGAGGTGTGAGATGACCTCAGCGTCGGTCTCCGAAGTGAACTTGTGGCCTTCCGCGGACAGCTCTTCGCGCAGCCTCTTGTAATTTTCGATGATGCCGTTCAGCACGATCGATATCCTTCCCGTGCAGTCACTGTGGGGATGGGCGTTGGCGGTTGAGGGGCGTCCGTGTGTCGCCCAGCGGGTATGGCCCAGCCCGAGCCGGGCCGCGGATTTACCGTTGCCGGCCAGCTCCTTCTCCAGGCTGTCGAGGTTCCCGACCGCGCGTATTATCTCGATGCGGCCGTCGTTCATCATGGAGACGCCGGCAGAGTCGTAGCCGCGGTATTCGAGTTTTCTCAAACCCTGGTAAAGGATATCCGTACAGGGCCTTGGCCCCACATAAGCTATGATTCCACACATTTTAAGAAAGATGCTCCTGATTCAAGGTTTCACGTTCACGCATATGATAAGCCATACGCGGGGGGACAGGTAATTATAGGCTGGTTGTGCCGAGGCAGCTTTCTACCTCGGAAACGATGCCGGCGCAGATCTCATCGCAAAGCTCCAGCGTCGCGGCCTCGACCATGACCCTGACGACGGGCTCGGTTCCCGAGGGACGAACCAGGACTCTGCCCTCGTCACCAAGGCGACTGGTTTCGGTTTCGACCTTTTCCCAGATCCCGGCCGCTTCCTTGAGGCCGGACATGTCAGCGACCCGCACATTGACGAGTCTCTGGGGCAGACGCTCCATGATTTTTGCCAGCCCGTTCAAAGGGATGCCGGTTTCCGTCATGGCCTGCAGTAACAGCAGCGCAGTAGCCAGGCCGTCGCCGGTCGTGCCGGTCTCCAGGTTGATCAGGTGCCCCGACTGCTCGCCGCCGAATCCGTAGCCGCCGGCAAGCATGTCCTCGAGGACATAACGGTCCCCCACTGCCGTGGTCCTGACCTCGATGCCAAGTTCGTTCATCGCCATATGGAATCCGAGGTTGGTCATGACAGTGGTGACTATCGTGTTCTTGGGCAGCTTTCCCTTATCCTTGAGGAAGTTGCCGCAGATGGCCATGATAAAATCGCCATCGATCACGTTGCCGCTGGCGTCGATCGCGATGACGCGGTCGCCGTCGCCGTCGAACGCGAGGCCGACATCGAAGCCGCCGGCCAGAACCTCGTCACGCAGTCCGTGTACGTGGGTGGAGCCGCAGCCGTCGTTGATATTGAAACCGTCAGGCCGGTCGGCGATCACCGTGGCGCGGGCGTTCAGCCTTTCAAAGGCCAGCGGTGCGCTCTCGTAGGTGGCGCCGTTGGCGCAGTCGATCAGGATACGCAGCCCGGAAAGATCGAGTTCGTTCCTGGCGAGCAGGTGATCCACATAGACCTCGTAAGCGTTCTTGAGATAACTCACGGCGCCGGGGTCGTCCGGCACGGGTGGATGTTCTTCGCCGGTCAGGTATCGCTCCATCTCGACTTCCTGCTCGTCGGTCAGCTTGAAGCCAGAGGCTCCGAAGAACTTGATGCCGTTGTCCTGGTATGGGTTGTGGGAGGCGGAGATCACCGCGCCCGCATCCGCGTTCTGGTCTATCACAAGGCTGGCGACCGCGGGAGTCGGTATTACGCCCGCCCGGATCGGCTCGCCGCCCGCCGAGCTGATGCCGGCGACGAGGGCAGCTTCGAGCATCGGACCGGAGACGCGGGTATCGCGTCCGATCAGAATGCGTGGTCTGGCAGCGGGAAGCACCGCCACGGCCGCCCGCCCGGCGGCAAGCGCCAAGTCAGCGGTGAGCATCTGGTTTGCTGCTCCCCTTATTCCATCGGTACCAAAAAATTTACGGGACAAAAAAACGCCTTTCTCATCAGATCAAACAGAAGATGGGGGATCGCCTTCAAATTCACAGACAACGATTATAACCGATTCCACCGCCACCGGTAGGTGTTCATATAAAAGGCGGATATGCGGGCAGAGAGAGCGCTTCAACCATTCAGGTCTTGCATCAGCAGGGCCTTCAGCGCGTAAGTATCAGGATCCACGACCCTGCCGGTGTTATCCAGATGGGTGATATTGATATCTATGGCCATGAGCACGGCGCGATCGACATTTACACCGGCGAGCTCTCTTAGCTCCCGCACCCAGTCATGCTGCCGGGTCGGTTCCATGACATCTGAAAGATAAAAAACCTTGTCAGAGAGGCTCATTTCCGGGTGGCCGGCGGTGTGCCAGAGCACGGCGCTTATAATCGACGCATCGGTTATACCCAGTTCACGCGAGGCGATCTCCGCGGCCACTTTGCCATGAAGGAGCACCGGACTCATGCGGTCAACCTCCCGTACCGGCAGCCCCAGCTCTTCGGCGCTAGCGACCAGTTCCTCGTTGGGAAGCTCGCGGGCGCAGTCATGAAGGAGCGCCGCCATCCTCAGCGGCGCCTGATCAACGCCATGCCGGTCCGCCAGTCCGGCAACTGTTTCAAGCACGCTTATGCTGTGCTGAAAGCGTGGCGCAGAAACGCGCCCTTTCAGCCATTTTCTCAGTTCATCTTCCATCTCTGAATATTATCGCAGTTTTTTCGGACCAGTGTCATATCTTTCCAAAGAGTGTCCGCAGCCGGATTGAAACAGGATGTTTTCGGGAAAGTTCCACATGTAAGGAAGACGCAGAGCCAGGGAAGCGGAGGACTTGTGGCAGAGATGAAAGCGGGCTTTCGCCGGATAAGCGATGAGGCGGTCCGGACAAGAACTGAAAAGGGCTGGGAAGAGTGGTTCGGAATCCTGGATGCATGGGGTGCTCCCCGGCAGGGCCACTTCCAGAGCGCCAAACACCTGCGCGAAGAATACGAAGTCAGTCCCTGGTGGGCCCAGGCGGTGACCATTCGCTATGAATGGGAGCGCGGCCTCAGGGAGGGTTAGGTTCCCAGGAATATCTTCTCGACGAACGGCGAGGTCATCGCCGCCAGCAATGCGTAGTACGAAGGGATGAAGGTGAGCCTGTCGCCGACGGCGACGCCGGGCCTCAGGCTTTCGGGGGGGTCGCATGCCACCGTCAGGTAGTCGCTGCTGGCCTCGATCGGCGTGATGCCCTCGTGGTAGGGAATCAGGGCCGCGGTGCTCGTATCCTGGCATCCGAAATCGACCAGGGCCTGTGTCCTGCCCGCTTTTTCATATACTTCCAGTACGTTGCCATCCAGCAGAATAGCGTCTCGATGGGCCTTGGGCAGATAAAGGTCGCCGGCCTCTCCGGAAGGTATTCGCCCAAGCAGGATGGCCTCACCGCAGCGAAGCTCGGTCAAAGGGCTGAAGAGCGAGTCCATGCCGCCGGCCTCGCCGCTGATGCCGATCATCAGTCTAAGCAGGCCGGAACCGCCCGCTGAAACGACTGGCAGCGATTGCCCCTCCTTCATCCTGAGCCGCCAGTGCAGTTGCTGGGCCAGATGGGTAAAGGTTGCAAGGGCCTCCTCCAGCGGTGCCGATTCGCGGGCACAGGCGGCGTTGGTGGCAATGCCGACGAGTTCGCCATCAGACAGCTCCGTAAGCAGGGCCGCCTCCTCGACTGCCAGCTCCGCGGGCACGCCTTCCCGGCAATCGCCGGTCTCCACCATAAGGCAGAGTCGCACGGGGCGTGTCGCACTCAAACCCGTGAGAGCCATGGCCTGCTGCAGCGATGACACAAAATGGATGTCCGCCGCCGTGTTTAACTGCCGGCCTGCGACCGGCGAGCGCAGCAGTTCCAGTTCAGCGCCGGGAAAGTGGCGGCGCAGGTTGGCGATGCTTTCGATGCGCGAATCAGCCAGGGCGGCCGCTCCGCCGGCAAGCATGGCCTCCGCGACCAGCTCATTGCCGAGACAGCCCTTGGTGACACCCACCAGCCTGAGGCCGTGCGGCTTGATCAGCCAGTCTACCAGCCTGGCATTTGCCTGGATCTTTGCTAAATCGATTGTCAGGTTCGGCATCGGAGAGGTTCGGCTTTGGTAGGTTGAGTATCAAATGGTCGATCAACGCTATGAAGAAAGAAGATAGCACCCGAGCCTGGAGAAAAAAAGAGGATGGCGGAAACTCCGCCATCCTGAAAATCCAGCCTTCGCGACCGGGCTTTAGCGCTTGGAGAACTGCGGACGCTTGCGGGCGCCCTTCAGGCCGGCCTTCTTGCGCTCGACCTTGCGTGAATCCCTGGTGAGGAAACCACCTACGCGGAGTTCTTTCCTCAGGGAGTCATCCGCCTGGAGCAGTGCCTTGGCGATACCATGCTTCAGTGCGCCAGCCTGTCCGCCGACGCCACCGCCGGTGATATTGGCCGAAACATCAAACCGGCCTTCAGTGCCGGTGGTCGCGAGAGGCATCCGCACTTCCGTGCGCAGCCGCGGGCGTCCGAAATATTCATCTACCGGCCTGTTGTTAACCGTCATCTTGCCGTCTCCGGGAGTGAGGATAACCCGGGCGATCGAGGTCTTGCGCTTGCCGGTTGCGGTATATCTAACCAAGCTGCATCTCCTTAGGTTTCTGGGCCTCATGGGGATGCTCGGGGCCCGCGTAAATCTTGAGCTTCTTCAGCTGTGCCCGGCCGAGCCGGTTCTTTGGCAGCATACCTTTGACTGCGAGACGGATAACATGTTCCGGTCTTTTGGTCATCATCTCGGCCAGTGTCCTCTGCTTCAGACCGCCCGGATAGCCGGTATGCCGGTAATAAATCTTGTTCTCCATCTTCCGCCCGGTGACGGCGATGCGCGAAGCGTTGACTACAACCACGAAATCCCCCGTATCGATATTCGGGGTATAATCAGGCTTGGTCTTGCCCCTGAGGTTATCAGCGATGCGCGTAGCCAGACGGCCAAGGCGTTGGTCCTTGGCGTCGACGACGAGCCAGTTTCGCTCGATTGTTGAAGGTTTTGCGACGTAAGTTTTCATAGGCTTCCTAATTGGGCGCAACGATGGATGTTAGAGCAAAACACGGCGTCTGTCAAATATTGCAGACTTCGGGCACAAGTCGGGCGAAACAGAAAAACCGATCACGTCCGGATGGCTGTAAATGGTGTACTGCCGGGCGTAAACTAAAGAGCATGAATATGGAAACGAACCAGGCATGAACGGCAACGTCAGAACCAGAGTCCTTATTATAACCGGAGAATCCGCTCTTGCCCCGGATGCGATCGCCGCAGAGGCGGGGCTCCGGTCTTTAGCGCAGGGGGCGGAACCAGCACCTGCGTCTGTCGGCGTCAGGCCGTATCACAATGCCTGGACACTGGCCGAAGCGCTTTCGGCCACCCATGACGTGATACTCGCCGTTCCTGAGAAAACCGGACATTCGCACCGAAGTTTCGCAGTCGTATACTATACCCGCCGCAATATCGGTTTGCTGGCGGCCGCATCGGAAGTGGTAATCTGTGACAGGAAGGTACTCGATCGGAATCCGTTTCTGGCTGAGACATCGTGTCCCATACCGGCAAGTTTGAAGAATCTTGCGGCCGGTGATATTGATTCAGTCCTGGAGGGCGGGGATGCTGAAAACCATATGGAGCCTGGGAAAGATGAAGCGGACATGTTCATCTGGAGGTCGCCTTCAGCGGTGCCGGACAAGGGCCTGCGATATTATCTGGCGCGTCTGCGCTATCATCTTCGTACCGGAGGCGCTCGCGGCGCCGTATCGCGCGGCGGGTCGTTAATAAAGAGGAAAAGCTCCGGCAAGGAAAAATCTGATTAAATGCCGGCAGGCTGAAGCGGCAAACAGGAAAGGGGAAAAATGAGGAAGAACATGTTTCTCAAGATTATGCCCGCCGCGGCGCTGGCCCTGATGGCCGTGCTGCTTGTGTTCGTCACGGCCGGCTGCAGCAGTGGCCCGAGCCCGACCAACGTGGCCGAGGATTTTGCCCGTCAGATGAACGAGCGCAAATTCGGTGAGATCTACGATCTGCTGGCTGTGCAGTCACCCATCCGCAAGGAAATATCACGCGATGACTTCGTGGCGCAGTATGAAAGCATCTATCCGGATGGTTTCAGGCTGGCGGATTTCAAGGTAACCGAAGAGAGGGTCGAAGGCGACAACATGGCAGTGGTCCTCTGGACAGCCAACGCGATCGTGCCGGGGCGTGAGGATGAGCCGACCAACCGCACTTTCTCGATGGTAATGGAAGACGGCGCCTGGAAGATCGACCAGTGATTCGGCGACAGGCTCCGGATTGTCTGCCAGGCCCCCGTCAGTTATAGTACTTTTCCGGTAAAATACGGATCGAATCTTAACCTGAACAGGAGGATAGCGTGACCGAAAGCATCAACTCCCACATCTTTCGCGAGTACGACGTAAGGGGGCTGGTAGGCAAGGATCTGGATATCGCAACTGTCGAGCTGCTGGGCAAGGGCTACGGCACCTACATTAAATCCTTCGGCTATAACGAGGCCATCATCGGCCGTGATAACCGGCCAAGCTCTGCGCCTTTCCGGGATGCTCTCATAAGCGGCATCACATCCACCGGATGCGATGTCATCGACGTTGGCGAGTTGCCGACGCCAGCCTTTTATTTTTCCCTGCAGGAATACGGCAAGCAGGCCGGGGTAATGATAACCGGCAGCCATAACCCGCCGCAGTACAACGGCTTCAAGCTCTGCCGCGGCCACGGTACCATATATGGCGAGGAGATACAGAAGCTGCGGAGCATCATCGAGGAAGGCGTCTTCCCCGCCGGCGAAGGCAAGGTTGCGATGGCCGACCCGGTTCCCGCATACGTTGAATACATCGCCGCCAGCATCAAGGTCGAACATCCGCTGAAGGTGGTTGTTGACGCCGGGAACGGCGTCGGCGGCAGGGTGGCCCCGGGCCTTCTAAGACAGCTTGGCTGCGAGGTGGTAGAGCTTTACTGCGAACTTGACGGAAACTTTCCCAATCATTTCCCCGATCCGACGGTACCCGCCAATCTCGAGGATCTGATAGCAACGGTCGCCCGCGAAGGCGCGGACATGGGTGTCTCGTTTGATGGTGACGCCGACCGTATCGGCGCTGTGACCGACACCGGCGAGATAATCTGGGGTGACCAGATGATGATCCTTTTCGCCCGCGATATCCTCGAATTCAACCCCGGCGGCACAATAATTTTCGAGGTCAAGTGCTCGCAGGCGCTTATCGAGGATATCGAAGCCCACGGCGGCAAGCCGCTGATGTGGAAGACCGGCCACTCGCTCATCGAGGCCAAGATCCGCGAGGAGAAAGCACTGCTGGCGGGCGAGATGAGTGGACACATTTATTTCGCTGACCGTTACTTCGGATACGACGACGCCATCTATGCCGCCTGCCGCCTTGTGGAGTTCGTTTCTCGAAAAGGGGCGAAGCTCTCCGAGCTGCTATCCGATGTTCCAACTTATTACGCGACACCCGAGATGCGCATCGAGTCCACCGATGACGAGAAGTTCGCCATCGTCGATGCGGTCAAAGAGGAATTTTCCCGTGACAACGAGGTTATCGATATCGATGGAGTCAGGGTTGTTTTTCCAGACGGCTGGGGTCTGGTACGCGCTTCGAACACGTCACCCGTGGTCGTCGTGCGCTGCGAAGCGAAGACTCCCGAGCGCCGCGACGAGATACAGCAGTTGATACTGTCGAAGCTAAAGAAATTCCCATCCGTAGCCTCTAACCTCGAGTAGTGGGATGCTAGCCACGGGTTCCCGGGAGGAGATATGGCCGTAGACCGTCCTGCCATCGCGGATGTCTTTTTCACCAGCGAACTGGGTGAATCGGCGGTCTCCCTCAATGATGAGATGAAGAAGCGATGTCCCTCCTGGCTAACGCGTCTGGCATCCCGTTCAGGTCTGGTGAAAGGGGTTGTTTTCTTCTGGCTGGGCCGCTCTCACCCTGTAATCCTGGCTGTCTGCGATGCTCCCGGAACCTGGACGCTCATGTTTCTGGAAGCCTGGCTGGGTGGTCCGGGAAAAGGCCACACGGTCCGGCGCCGCCGCATCATCTTTCTGGAATTTATCCGGCGCCAGCCGTCCGGCTGGCGCCGACTTATTTATCCCTTCTGGTTTCGCCTGATGGCAAGGCCGGCGGTGCGCCGCTCTATGCTGGTCGGACAGGTGCTCACCGAGTGGGAGTTAGACCGGTACGAAGCTCTTTTTTCCATTCCGCGGGAGCGTCTCGTGTATATCCCCTGGCCATTGAGAGCCGCCAGCGACGAGCTGCCCCCATTTGACTACATGGATAATAGTGACATGGTGGTGTCCTCTGGCCGCCCCGCCTGTGACTGGGAGACCCTGTTTGAGGCCTCGGAGGGACGCCCCTGGCCGCTAACGGTCGTGTGCGGGGCGAAGGATCTTGGCCGGATCCAGAACCTTAACCGGGACGGCCGCGCCCGGGTTCTCAGTGACATCTCTTACGCGGAACACGGAGCTCTACTGAAACAGGCCGCCGTTTACGTCATCTCCATGAAGGAGACTGAGGGAAGCGCGGGCCAGGTGAGGTTCTCCGACGCAGTCAGGGCTGGTGCGCCAGTGGTGGCCACGGCCATCAGGGGGCTGGAAGGATACATCCGGGACGGCGAAACGGGGATTCTGGTTATGCCCGGCGACTGGCAGGGTATGAGAGTTGCTATCGAAACGCTGCTTGCCGATCGGGAAAAAAGGCGGAGCTTGCGCCGGGCGGCGTTCGACTACGCTGAAGGATGGACCTACGAGAAGTATTTCAACCGCATGAAAGAGCTGGTGGAGCAGGCTCGGGAAAGCGGGAACCAAATTCAGACGCAATGATCAATCTGCCTCCGTGGAAGGATTTACCACCATGTCCATTAAATAAAGGATGCTAACCAATGCACAGACTCGACGACATCGAAAAGATACGCGGCCTGGATTCCCAGAACCAGTTCGGCATGGTAGGCGGGCTGCCCGGCCAGTTGCTTGAAGCATACGAGGCGGGGCGCCGTGTGGCGCTGGAGGCCGGAGGTGAGGTGGGCGGGATAGCTGTCGCCGGTATGGGTGGTTCGGCAATCGGCGGCGATGTGATCGCTTCCGTGTATGACGCCGAGCTGCCAAGCCCGATGATAACCGTTCGGGGCTACAATCTCCCCCACTGGATAAGCAGCCGCAGCCTGGTATTTATAATCAGTTATTCGGGAAATACCGAGGAGACCATCTCCTGCCTTAATGAAGCGCTTGAGCGCGGCTGCCGCATAATATGCGCCAGTACGGGAGGCAAGATCGGAGATATCGCCGCCGCCAGGGACCTTCCTTTCATCGAGGTTCCCAGCAGCCTGCAGCCGCGCGCGGCCATGGGCTGGCTTTCGGTGCCGATCGCCGCCTGTCTTGAAAGCCTTGGTTTGATCGAGGCCGTCGAGGAAGACGTGCGCGAGGCCGCCGCGGTGCTGTCCCGCCTTGTTGATTCATACGGACCTGAAGCCCCGGCGGCATCAAACCCCGCCAAGCAGCTTGCAACGGAACTGTTCGAGCGAATACCTGTTATCTATGGCGCCGAAGTCACCGCGGTCGCCGCGAATCGCTGGAAATGCCAGATCAACGAGAACGCCAAGGCACTTGCCTTCGCCCATCAGTTCCCCGAGCTCAACCATAACGAGATCGTCGGCTGGGAGCATCCATCCGCCGACATGGAGAGGTTCAGGGTAATCTATCTGACCGACGGCAGACAGCATCCCCAGAACAGGAAGCGCATGGATGTCACCGCCGGACTGCTGGAGAATTATGTCGGCGAAATAATGCGTTTTACCAGTTCCGGCGACGGCAGGCTGGCGAGGCTGCTTTCCAGCATCAATCTCGGTGATTATGTTTCGCTCTACCTCGCCATTCTTTATGGCATCGATCCTTCGCCGGTGGTGCGGATAGAGAGCCTCAAGCAGCAGCTGGCTTAAGGCCGGCCCGAAGCGGTTCTGAAACAGGATGAACCCGGAAGCCCGGCGTACCGGGTACCATTACACTATACAGCCTGCATTTGCTAAACTAATCGTTGCCGCTTCTGCATGACCGGGCGGTGAAAAAGCTTCGCTTTACCCCAAGGCGGAAATAAAATTTTTCGGGCTG
>Ga0265292_1000358_pt1 | contig 70609 bp, 46 predicted proteins | sample Munlanlewell296A_FD_189080 | JGI IMG/M metagenome (GOLD analysis project Ga0265292, IMG submission 189080) | Leachate microbial communities from a municipal landfill in Southern Ontario, Canada - Leachate well 296A | ecosystem: Engineered > Solid waste > Landfill > Unclassified | place: Canada...
AACATCCAACGATAGAATACATATTCAACGCTACGTTTTATTCCCAGAGTGGGCTTGTAAAAGTGCATGACGGTTATATCTCAAGTGAAAACCGTCGTGTAGAACGGATACATTATGCGGGTGAATTTTATGCAGGCGGAGAGAAGGTCACAACGGTAACGCAGGTGGGAAATACTATAACTGCTCAAAGGGCAGACCATAGAAACTACTACTTTGATTACATATTACGTTATGTTTCCAAAACAAATTCTACAAACACTACAAATGTCATATACGGTTTGAACGATTGGATAATGACAACTCCCTCATATCATCCAGCATTATGGACGGATGTTTACAGGTATAATAGTGACGCTGTGGCGAGGTTGTGGCTAAACGATTATAAAAACTGGACGTTTGCAGAATGGATATATTCCCGCGACTTTACCACGTCACCACCGCACTCGACACCGCCAGGAACCACTGGAGGCGGCAAGGGCGGGCCACATTACCCACCCACTACTATAAAGATAAACACATGGTACTCAACCGAGATATATCCTTACTTCGCCCAATCATCCGGTGCCAATATCTATAGGGTGTTGCCAAAAAACACAGAGGTAGCAGCGAATTATTATTTCTGGATACACAAAGGAGAGAGCGCCTCTATCAATGAAACAAATAGCGTAACCGACATGTACACTGCTGTAACAAAACCTATGACAGCCCGCATTTATTCAGCCTCGCCTATATACGAAATTGTAATCAAAGGCGTAGAAGATGAAACTACGCAAGCCGTGAGCGTTGACCCGAGCAGTGTCGTCCCGTATCCACTTGGTATTGAAGTAATAGATCACAGAACCTACAATCCCGGTTTTGAGATAAACAATAGCGGCTATGCTTACCAGGATTCGTCTAGCGGTGATAAGAGTTTCTCGTGGGATTCCAACAAAAAACATGATGGGAACTATGCGGTAAAAATAACAGACAACGACAACACAGGCAAGGGTATGTGGTACACAAACCCATTAGTACCCGGGATAGTTTCCGGCCAAAACTACAGTGCGAGTGTTTGGGTTTATCTAGAAGGAAACGGCCCTGGTGGAGTGTCATTAATCGGAGAGTGGTATTCTGGTTCAGGGATGGAAGAGAAGAATAAGACGAAGAGTGGAATAGCTTCTCCAGTTGTAAATACAACTGGTCAATGGATCAAAATAACCGCAGTCGGTACTGCTCCAAAAGGCGCTACGGACCTCAGACTTAACCTGACGATAGAAAATTGGAACGGTTCGGTGTGGTTCGACGACTTAGCAGTAGATAAACGGGTGCAGAAAGACTGCGTTGTGGCAAACTCCCATGTCGCAGACCCGCCGCCCACTAATGACGATGTGACTGCAAGAAACGGCTATGTCCATCCGCAGTCAGACGGTATAAACACAGTCTACAACCGTAATACCTCGGCTGGACACGGCGATTCAAAATCATTAGAGATAGTCTCTTTCGACGGTTCAAAAGCCTTGTGGCGTACGATATCGATTCCCGGCATAATCCCTGGGAGAAATTATACAATACACGCATGGACGTATCTTGAAGGCAGTGGCACGGGCGGTGCCTATATTTATGGGGAATGGTACAACGGGTCCATAACAGAAAATTCCACTGGTTTTACAGGCAACTCAGATACTGCCAATGCAATTGGCCAATGGGTGTTACTTACCACCTATGGTACGGCACCGTTAAATGCTAAGGAATTGAAGATAAACCTTGTAATAGAGAATTGGAACGGAAGAGTGCTTTTCGACGATTTGAGTGTACGGGCACTGGACGATAATGAGACGATTACCATGTCTATGCCGATAATGCCTAATAATTGGAATCTCTCCATTGGGTATAATGAAGAGGGGATAACGGCAAACGGTACGCCGTTGATGAATGTTACATTCTATAATATAGACGAATCGGACGTTTCTCTTTTGATCATAGCACCTCAGATAGGGGACAATAACACTGTAAATGTAACAGTAAATTTCACATTGAACACCCTTAATTTGACCAAATTATATAATTTCAGATTTTTTGTAGACGTCAGATACGGTGTAAACCTTACATGTAATGATCTAGTGCGATTTGTTAGAAAAGGGGACAATACGACCTTCTTTGTTACGGTAACCAATGCCGGCAATGTGAATGACACGTACAACATCACGCCTACGCAAATAGTACAAAAAGAAGGATGGAACATAACAATCAGCAAATCTAACGTTACATTGGCGCCAGGTCAATCGGACATAGTAAACATCACCGTAACCCCGCCACCTAACATACCGCCCGACGATGAGATGATAATCGACATTATCGCCCAGTCGAGAAAGAGCGACAGTGCCGTGAAAAAACTCCCGGTTATAGTTTATGGAAATACCATGAAGAATATATCAGTTGTATGCATTGACAGAGTTCATTATGCCTACCCGGGAAACAAGACGGCATACACGATATATGTGATAAACAATGGATACAGCGGAGACACCATCCTGTTTGACGAGTTAATAACAAGTCCGGGTTGGAACGCTACGTTAAGCAAGATGAGCGTTACGCTTGGAAACGAAACTGGAAACAACACTGCGACAGTTACATTAGAAGTGACTTTGCCTGAAAATTACAGCCTTGCCAAGGCAGGCTTTGAAGAACGCACTCGGGTGATCGGCAAATCAACACTGATGAAAGGACTCCGTGACATTACTGATGTCACTACCATAGTAAACAGAGTTTTCGACATCAGGATAATCAACGTAACAAATAATACCAAACCAGACGTAAATACCACTGTAAGTTATTCTGTGGCGATATGTAATGTTGGAAACGGCGAGGATTTCGTGAATGTTACCATATTTATTCCGCACCTTCTGAGAGATTACACCGGTGTAGACCGAGACTTTTTAGAATATATCCCTCTGGTAAAGATCGAGCAGGACGAGATCAAACTAGTGAACTTCTCAGTGAAGATACCGCCGTGGACCGCCTCGGGAACATATAAGGGGGTTGTAAACGCATCTAACGGTTGTCCGGGCAACATCACGCATCCCGAAGACAAGTACGCTTTCAATATTACAATAAAAAGGAAATATACCGCTGCTGTTGTATCTAGCAGATACACGGACGAGGACAACAAGATTATCGACTTCAATAGGACCCCCGGCCAGCCTATCGCACTCCCGGATGCGTCTACAACCATTACAATTACCAACAAAGGAAACGGCCCAGACATCATCAATGTCAAGGTAATAGATTATCCTGATTGGGTTACATTTGACGAGAACTCTACAATGCTTGGCCCTGGCGGTTCAAAGATTCTCGGCATGAAGATAAACATACCGGAAAACACACCCGCAGGCATTTACAATATAACTGCACTGTGCTGGTCATCGAACGACACCATAGCAAATGCCTCGTTCATAACATTCAGGATAAACGTCCGGTTTATCGACCTTCTGCTCCCGAGCGACGGTGTTTCTATCTATCCGCAGAAACTCAGCACCGGCGATGTTGTCACTATCACCGCAAAGGTAGTCAATAATGGAACTATCGAGGCAACTGACGTGCGAGTTTTATTAATGGACAACGGGAAGGTGTTTGATAACGTCACCATAGGCAAGGTGTCGCCAAACGGAAGCAGCGATGCCAATTTCATTTGGAAAGCCCAGGATGGAACGCACAATATTCAGGTCAAGGTTAACCCGGATAATTTGCCGAGAGAATATAACACTACGAACAACAACTATGCAGTTTCTGTATTTGTGACTGGTTCAACTTATTTGTGGTGGATATTCCCGCTGATACTCTTATCCGTTATAATAATTCCGTTCATCTACATTACATGGAAGAAAAGATCGAAGGAAGAAGAATTTTAAGCGCAGCTTGTTGTGAAAAACTCTTGGGTCGCGATTAGAATGTCCTCGTCATGCGGGGCATCTTCTATATATCCATACCAATAGACAACCATACCATCGCCAAACAGTTCTTTGTAAGGAAGAAGTTGCCTGCGGTAGTTGCGTTTCATTTCTACCTCGTCTCCAAAACTTGCCTTACACTCAATCCAATGGATATCGTCGCCATCAATTTTCAACGGTTTTTTCAGAAGAAAATCAGGAGTTTTTGGGTATTTCTCTTTTATATCCTTTTCTTGCTGATACTCGATGCTATGGCCATCTAACCAATCTTTAACCGCGTCCTCAACCATACGGCCGTACTTCGCCTGCATGGTGTTTGCATTCGGTGAGTATGTTATGTCGCGCTCTATCACTTGATGAAGTTCCTTACATAATCTTGTATTGTTCACACTGTTCGGGTTCCGCAGGTATTTGTTGCATTTCACTCTTGAGAGGCCATGTTCTTCGAGTATGATCTTTGCCATAAGAACCGGTGGGAAGTCGAATCTGCCTGCGATGTGCATCAGCGATTCCCCCTTCAACCAATCTTTCAATAGATCTTTTGCCCTGTGTTTAATCTGATAAAACCTGCGAGTAGCGTCCCTTGCGATTTTGTGCGATAAAATACTTACAAGGACTTCTTCGGACAAGTCAAACTCTTTTTTAACACGCGGTATGTCATCGATTGTGTTTAACTCGTTGAGCATTCTTTTAAATACTTCTCTTTTCATCTTATCGGTTAATCCCCAATAACTGCATTCATTTATAATGTTTTGCGTTTAGATTTTTTGGAAAACGATTTGTTTTTAATAAACATAAGCGTCAATTTAGCATGCCACCAGGCTATATAAATTTACAAACGCCATCCATGTAGAAATCTATATATCTGGCATAAACATATAGAATTTGATTGCATTTGGGTGGATAATGAGTAAAGCAAAAACCGTTTTATCAGTTGCATTCTTTTTTTTGGTAATTATGATTTTATTGGTTGTTTTTATCTCTGCCAACAATGCGAGTGCACGGACGATAAATGTTAATGCCGCAGGCGGGGGCGACTACACAACAATTCAAGCAGCCATAAATGCCGCGTCGGCTGGCGACACCGTATACGTTTACAATGGTACATACAACGAGCAAATCACAATATCAAAAAACATCGACCTGGTAGGCCAGAGCAATCAAAGTACAATAATACGGGGAACAGGTGCGTCTAACACCAAAGGCATTTCTATAACTACTAACTTTGTAAATATCAGCAATATGCGGGTTGATAACTTTGATTACGGTATACTTCTCACGTCCAGCTCAACCAATATTCTCACGAATACTAACATCACAAACAGCGGCACTTACGACATCAGTCTAAAGACATCATCATCGTTCAAATCTATAAATTCAACATTTGTTCCAACGGTGGAGACTCTAACCACATTATCTGCAAAACTTCCAAGCGGAAGATATTGGGCATCAGCGATATGGGACGGCACAAACGCATACATATTCGGTGGATGTGATGGTAATATTTATTTAGATCAAATCGTGAAATTCAACCCGAACACAGGGGCGGTAACCACATTAACCACAAAACTTCCGAGCAGAAGAGGGTATACCTCGGCAATATGGGACGGCACAAACGTATACATATTCGGCGGGTGGGATGGTTTTACGGCGTTGGATCAAATAGTGAAATTCAATCCAAACACAGGACTTGTAACTACACTAACTTCAAAGCTTCCGGATAAGGTATGCTACACATCAGCAATATGGGACGGCACAAATGCATACATATTCGGCGGGGTTAATCAAAATGGTAATAATGTGGATGAAATCATAAAATTCAATCCCACCACGGGAACCGCAACTAGATTAAACGCAAAACTTCCTAGTGAAAGACGCAGCACGTCAGCGATATGGGACGGCACAAATGCATACATATTCGGCGGATCTGACGGCACTAACATTTTAGATCAAATCGTGAAATTCAATCCAAACACAGGACTTGTAACCACTCTAACTGCAAAACTTCCAACTGGAAGATACGGCACATCCGCAATATGGGACGGCACAAACGCATACGTTTTTGCTGGAGTTGATGGCAGTAACACTAAGGTAGATATAATTACGAGGTTCAACCCAACCACTGGGGCAGTAACCACATTATCCACAAAACTTCCGAGCGGGAGAATACACACTTTGTCTGTGTGGGACGGCACAAGCGCATACATACTTGGCGGGTTTTTGAGCGTTACCGAAGCTTCAGACCAAATCGTAAAATTCACACCCGGCAAAATATACTGCGACGCAACTTCAAAACTGGAAATCGCAAACTATCTTCAAGTTTCTGTCATGCACGCTTCGAATTCATCTATGAAATGGGCACGCGTAGAGATAAGAGATAATGATAATGTTGTTTTTAACGGTTATACTGACGCAAACGGCATAATTGACTGGCTATTGACTACAAAAAGGACATACACGTCAGGCGCCGTAACAGAAAACAGAACTAAAATAAACGTTTATTCTCCTGGTTATTCATTTAATAACAACAATAGAGCTGTGGATGCAGGCATGGCCCATATTGAATTTTTCATAGCGAACGAGAGCAGTGCTTGTTATATCGGGGACAATTTTACAGAAGATTTTGATAATTCATACTATATCGAGTCTTCCAATAAGATAAACATCAGCGGAGGAAATGCGCAAGTGTCACTGCAATCACAGCAGACGACTGGGCAGACTACCGGGTTGGTGGCGTACTGGAGCTTTGACGAAGGGAGCGGGCAAACGGCATCGGATTCTAGCGGGAACGGAAATGCGGGAACGCTGGGTTCAAGTTCGGGAAGCGATTCGAGCGATCCAACATGGGTGGATGGTAAGTTCGAGAAAGGGCTGAGTTTTGATGGAATTGATGATTATGTAAATATCGGGGACAAATTCAACAACATTGCTCTACCTCTTTCCATAACTGCGTGGATTTATCGTCCTGATGGTGGAGGAGGATTTGTTTTTTGTTCGGACGATGAAGATACCTACCATGGATTTTGGTTTGTCGTTTACGGAACTAGCATAAGTATTAATTATGGTGACGGTACCGGTTCAGGTCCTGGTGCTAGGCGTGCAAAGACGAGTGATTTAACAATTCCATCTAATACATGGCTTCATGTTGTCGCTATTGTTCGTGGTCCAATAGATATGAGTCTTTACATCAATGGCGAAGATGTTGGGGGAAACTATTCTGGAAGTGGTGGAGATATAACGCACGCTACTTCTCCTGCTAGAATTGGCAAACACGGAAGCGGTTACTTTAAGGGCAAAATCGACGAAGTCCGCATCTACAACTGCGCTCTCTCCGCGAGCGAGATATCCGCGAAATATGCGAGGTACTCCGGATTGGTAGCGTATTGGAGCTTTGACGAAGGCACAGGTACAGCCGCAAGTGACTCTTCCGGCAATGGGAACACAGGAATGGTATATGGCGGTGCGGCTTGGGTGGATGGGATTTCGGGAAAGGCACTACAATTTGACGGAGGAGGCGACTATGTTGCTGTGCCGGGTTCGGCGAGTTTGAGTACTGTTGGTGCGATTACGGTTGAGTTATGGATGAAGACAAGTGTCGGAGATACTAATTTTATAATTCAAAAATACGATAATGTGGGGACCAATCCTTATGGTTACGCCCTACATTTTGCGATTGCAGGACATCCTGACAAATTGGAATTTTGGGACGGGGTATCCTGGTCGCGAGTAACAACTACCCATATTACTGACGATGCGTGGCATCATGTTGTAGTTACTGGAAACGGTAGCGCGGGAGTGTTTTATATTGACGGCATAGTCGGACCAAGTTTTACATTTCACACAGTATCGGACAGTCCCAGCGAAATCCTGTATATGGGCGCTTTCGAAGGCATAGGTTCATTCTTCAACGGCCTCATAGATGAAGTCCGCATCTACAACCGCGCACTTTCTGCCGATGAGGTATATGCTGCATACGTAAATACGATAAACAGCAATTTTGTGGCTTCTCCGATTTTCCCGTATAACATAACATCCTATGACGATCTAACCTGTAATGCATCTATAAACACAGCACAAAACCAATCCATAACCGTATTTGTTCTTGATGCAGATACAAACCAGATATTATTGACTTCAAATATTACTGACGGCATAAGCGAAACAAGTCTTTCAATAATCTCGCCTTTGGCGCATCCTGCGATAAAATTTAACTTTGCATTCGCCTCCGCCGGAACTTCCTCGCCATCGTTGTATTCGTATTCGATTAGTTGGCTCAGACATTCCAAACCAGAGGTCAACGTAACATTTATCGGCCTCGTGAATGACAACGCGATGGTCGTGGAGGCATACAACGCATTCAATGCGATAGTTTCTGCGTATTCTTTAAACGGCATAAGTCTTTACGAATGGGACATCGATGGGGACGGAACATACGAGTATTCTAACACATCTTTGGGGAACAAAACGATAAATTTTACGACTACTGGGAACAAAGTCATCAGTTTGCGCGTTACTGATGGCAGCGGGATACAAGCTGCAGAATCATACACTTTTACTGTTGTACCGAATCTCGGGCCTCAGATAAATGCGGTGTTCTATAATTTGTATACTCTTACAAATCTAACTATTACGGATTTAACTATCCCGCAAGGGCGGAACTTCGCGGTAAACGTTTCCGCACAGGACAAAGACGGCATAGGGAGCATTAAAATCGATCCCTATAGCGATGGGAATCAGGTAGCGACATCAATAAACAAGACATACTGTAACGCTACATGGCATTATGACAATACCGGAAATTACACGCTAAAAGTAAACGCCACTGACGGAGTCGGGATGGAAAGCGAAAAAACCTATATTATACACGTCCTTGCAAACCTTTTGCCAACTGCTAACTTTACAATCCCGGCGAACTGGTCAGCTAATTCACCGCTTCAGCTTTTTTCAAGCTCCTCGGATGCTGATGGCAGCATAGCAAACTATGCCTGGAATTTCGGAGATGGAAATAACTCATACGAGTCCTCGCCTGAGCATACATGGTCGTCAAAAGGCAATTTCGACATTACTCTGACAATAATCGACGACCTCGGTGGCATGGACAGCATCAAACAAACGCTCTTAATCGTAAATGCAGCTCCGCTAATCGCATTGAGTGCAAATACAACTACAGCACAGACATACGAGACGATAAAATTCTATGAAACTTCAGTCATGGATACTGACGGCTATGTAGTTCTTCACAGTTACGATTTTGGAGACGGAACTTTAGTTAATATAACTGATAGCGGCATTACATCAATCGAACATAATTACACTGCTAAAGGAACGTATAACGTAACTCTCAGGGTTTATGACAATGACGGTGGCTACGCCGTAAAAAAGATAGCGGTAACTATAATCAACACGCCGCCAACATTCGTTTATGTTCCAACGAATTTGAGTGCTTCATCGTTGACTTCATTGAAGTTTAACGCAACTGTTCAAGACATAGACGGTACTGTCGTGAACTATACCTGGAATTTTGGAGACAACAGCCTTGATAACTTAGCATACGCTCAAACATCTCTTCATAGCTATTCGATGTCAGGAAATTACACTGCTTCGCTTACAATAACAGATAACGACGGCGGCACCGCAGTTAAATCAACATCAGTAACAATTACCAACCGCCCTCCAGCATGCTCGTTCACGGCATCATCGGGTAAGAAGCCAGCAGAAGAGCTCACGTTCACTGCCAACGCAACTGACAGCGACGGCGTGATAGTGAAATACAAATGGGATTTCGGGGACAAAAATTCAACCGAGTGGGTGGACAACGGTGTTATCAAACATACATACATGCGTGCTGGCAAATACAATGCTAGCTTAATTGTAATGGACAACAACGGCGCGGAATCTGCTGTGGCTTATGATACGGTGACAGTAGTGAACATACCGCCAGTAGCGGTTATTGTCAGGCCAAAGTATGTTTACATAGACGAAGAAACGCAGTTCCTTGGAAACGGCAGTAAAGATACATACGGTTCTATAATTTCTTACCGCTGGGACTTTGACGACGGCACAACGTCTACCGAGATTAATCCAAAGCACACATACAAAAAGGTCGGAACCTATAAAATATCGTTAACAGTCACGGATGACAGCGGTGACACGGATAAAGAGAACGAAACAATAGAGATCATAGCACAAGCCCAAACTCCTCCTGGCGGCGGGGAAAAGGACATAATAGAATACCTCGATCTCTATGCGAATATCATCGGTCTTCTCATAGCTCTCGTCAGCGTTGCCGGTGGCTACATTATTCTTCGAAAGAAAAGAGGCGTGTTGGGTAGGCAGATGACTTTGGTTGAAAACTCCATGAAAATGCAAAACCCGATTGAAAGATATAGACGATTATGCGACATACAGAAAGCATCATCAAAACTGCTCCAGCGCGGAAAGATATCAGAAAGCAATTATATGATACTGGATAACAAAATACGGGATTATAAGAACGTGCTGGAGAAGAAGCATCCCGACATCGAAAAAGTCGCCGAACTTCAAAAAATACCGTCACCCTATCAGCAATCTGAAACTGAAGAACTCAAGTTGGATACACACGGGGAATATAAAAATGAATAAATATTTATGAAAATATACGCTGGATTAGTATAGGGCACTTTTTCTCCAAAGCACTTCTGATTTTTTGAAGGCAATGTATATATAGGACTACCGACATACACCTTTTAGTCATCGTTTGTCCGACAAAAGATAACAAAAAATAGACAAAATGGAACACTGTTTACCCCCGCAATATATCTCAAAGGTGATGGGAAGACCAATGACCGAGAACGAATCAAAAACCGAGAAGATTGCTGTAAGACTTCCAAAAAAACACCTGGAACTCATGGACTATCTTATAGCAAATCACGAGTATCTTTCTAGGTCCGAGATTATGCGACACGCTGTAAAGGAATTCCTGGAAAAACACGTTCCCGCGCTTACGGAGAAACTAAAAACGATGCAGCAAGCAAGACAATCGATGGCAGAAGTAGAAAACATCGAGAAGAAATTCATGCAAAAATAATACACATGTCAAGTGGGATGGGATGCACTCACACGAAAGGTTGAAGAGGTGGGATGGACCTCTTCAACTTACAATTTTTTTAAATGAAAATCCAGAGAATACGCGATTACCACACATATTTGTATAGGTTGAATGCTAATGTGAATATGTATAATATTTTAACCTTAGATAAAAAAGACAAGTATCCGATTTAATCCTCAACTTCGTAATATCTCCTTTGCAATTTCTTTGGCGACAGACACATTTGTCGTAGAATTTTCTATCGTATCAGTAGATACAACCAAGTCGCATACGCCCTTTAGTTTTTCTGTTGCACCGCCTGTAAATAATCCATGCGTGCACGCTGCAAAAATCTTTTCCGCGCCCTGTTGTCTTAGTTGTTTTGCAGCAGCTATTATCGTGCCACCAGTGGCTATGATATCATCAACTATGGCAATCTTTTCGCCTTTTGCGCTGACAGATTTCGGGGTGATCTCTACATGCTCGCCATCAATTCGTTTTTTTTCAAGATAATCCCATCTGCACTTTATTATCCCGGCAACAGTCTTTGCCCGTTCGCTTGCCCCGTCGTCGGGCGCTATGATGACAGTCGGCTTCAATTTCAGGAAATATTTGGCTATCTGCGGCATGCCGGATATGTCTTTTGCCTTCGTATCAAAAAATCTGAGGATCGACTTGTCGTGAATGTCGATGGTTATGACCTCATCGCTCATCATTCCAACGTGCTTTGCCATGGCTCTTGCGCTTATCGGCTCTCCTTCGTTGAACTTCTTATCCTGCCTGCTGTAGCCGAAGTAAGGTATAACGGTTGTCAGTTTCTTTATTTTAAACTCCTTTACCGCATCCTGCAACAGGAAAAGTTCTATGGCGTTTTGATCTGGATACGTCGATTGAATAAGAACTACATTTTCACCATCCAGATTGTCCATTATCCGAACGTATGCCTCGCCGTCCGGAAAGCGTTTGATAACCACGTTTGCGTGTTTGGCGTTGACCTCTTTCGAAAAAGACTCTCCCAATTTCTTGGACGCGGAACCTGATACTACAATCATATTATCACGGAGAAGGGATAGGGGATATTAGGTTTTAGAGTTTTTTGTTTGAGGGGGTGTTAGCTGTCTATATCCTCAGCACCGCGTTCAACTTTATCTCATCAAAAGAACCTTTATACGTTTCAGACGTAGCAGTTAATGTTATCGAAACTCCTTCTCTTGCCGGCATCGAAGTGGAATTTAGCGGAACCAAAATGCTCACATTTACATAAACGCTTTTCGATTCGTTTGCACCCAGGGTTATCGAAACGCTATCTCTAAGAGCACTCAGGTTTTGAATAGTGTCACTTACTGTAGCATTCCACGACGCTATCATTGAATGATCCGCCAGCGCCGTAATATTGGAAATAGAAATGTTGAACGTGTCATTGTTTTTTCCGATATTCTTTACTGTGATGTTGTATTGTGCCCACGGTGCGGTCGAATAACTTATGTTCTGTCTTTTCTCGGCGGAATATAAAATCACGGATTTCACTGCGGTTGTTGTGGTCAATGTATAGTTTTTCTTTGGGTTTTTTTCAGAAGTTCCAGTAACATTTACGATTATCATTTTTCCATAATACGTAACGTTCTCTGGAACAGATATGCTCAACGTCACATTTCGAGTCTCGCTTACGTTCAAAGTTAAATTAGACACTATACTGTTATTTTTAGATAACGTAGTGTTACTTTTATTCTCATCCAAAAACATATTCGTGGTAACATTCGTGGTTTTTATATCTTCTACAGTGTTGTTTATGGTATCTAAAACATAACCACTTACGTTAAATTTTATTGCATTTTTTACATTGCCTGTGTTATTAACAATAAATGTGTAGTTTATTACGCTGCCAATATCCACAACCGTTTCATTTGTCGCAATTTCAAGATGCACGCTATAATCCACAGGTGGTACTTCAACTAATAGCATTGGTATGGGCACAAATGACAGAGCCAGTATAACACAAACGAACGATGCGATGACCTTCCTTTTCTTACCCAGCGGGTTCACGTCATCGAGCGGCGGTGGGTGGGATATACCAAGGAACATTATGAGCAGTGCGAAAATCAGCCAACTGGAATAAATTAGCCCGAGCGCCAGCATAAGTGCGGTCGCGGCATAACTGGCATACTTACATTTCTCTCCAAGCACGGCTCTTGCCATGTGCCCGCCGTCTAACTGGCCAGCAGGTAAAAGATTCATCGCAGTTACAAGCAAACCTACCCAACCAGCAAAAGCCGTCGGGTGAATAACGACTCCTTCGATAGTTGGGACAAAGTACGAGAGGAACGAGTATAACAATGGAAACGTAATATCCGGCAGTATTCCAAAAGACGGTCCGAGAATTACAACGCTTCCCCCGCTTTCGGGAAGAACAACGGGATACCTGCTCATAAAGAATAAGCCGATTAATATAACCGGTATTGACGCGAGAAAACTTGCTATTGGCCCTGCAACGCCAATATCAAAAAGTGCTTTCTTATTTGGTATAGGCTCGCGTATGTTGATAAACGCCCCGAATGTACCAAGCATCCCGGGTGCAGGTATGAAGAACGGCAACGATGCCTTGACTCCATGTTTTTTTGCCATGTAATAATGACTTAGTTCATGCAAGCCCAGGATGAATAGCAACGGCACCGTGAAAAACAATAGGCCAAGAAAGAGGTATCTCAGGCTGATTATACTGGCGAGCACGGGGGGAGCAGAATCGTAGCTAACATACATCTCGGACCCAGCAAGCATCGTAGTTAGAATCGTCGCGAGAAGCAGGATTACATTGATTTTCGCGCTTCTGAATTGTTGTTTTGGCTTGCTCGTAACATAAATAATATGTTCTCCCTTCTCATATCTGAGTATGGGAACATAGCCTTCTCTATCTATCTCTGCCCTCAAGTCGTTAAATTTCGACTCTAAAGTTTCGTTATACACCATGCAAAAGAACGCTGCTGCGCGGTTATCCCATTCAACATTATAAACCTTAAAGTATCGTTCAACTATTTTTCTCAATCTTTTAACATTTTCTGCCACTTCGTCTTTTGCTTGAGGCAGTGGCTTACTGTCCGTATGGTCTATGCTAGTTTTTTCATTCCCGTTATCTACCACAATGTCACCTATTTTTGCTCATGACACGGCCATTTAGAACCGCTATTTAACAACTAGTCTGATTAACATGCTCAATGTGCAAATTCTAGAATAGTTTTTTTTGCGTTTCAACCTTCTTACTTTTGCCCGTCTCCTTAGGCCTCTTCTCGAAATCTTCAACCTTCACGATATCTTCTATTCTATACGCTACTTTTTTTGGAGAACTGCTTCCGGCCACCAGATATTCAAACTCGTCCTCTTCGAGTTTCAACTTTGCGACCATGCTCGTGCAGAATTTCTGGTCATAGTTAAACGTTTCTCTGAAAAATGGCAGGATGTTCGATTTCACACTGCTTTGGGAGGTGTGGCAATATGCACCAATCTTCTCCACAACAGCGTCACGAACGTTTCTGTCTTTCTTGCTGCCAGCCATCTTTCTAAGCCATGACGGGAATTGGTATCTGGTAAATCCCCCGTATCTTCTTTGTTTTGCAAGTGCCACTCCAGAACTCATCAACTCACTAGCGTAACTCCAGAATGCATAATTCTGTCTTTTTCTGACTCTCCCGAGGAAAACATCCGCTGCTGAAAGCGCTCGAAAACCTCTCATCCTATCTGCTGCGTCACTATACTCTATGGGTAAGTTTTCATCCATCCATAAGATAATATTTTCGGGCGTTTCATCTATCTCCTCCATAACTTCCTTGGCCTTCTTGATATCGGTAGTTTTGAATATAATCGACATCGCCTTAAACATGTCTAATTTGACATCCCTGTAACTAAGCACGTCGAGGTCGCTAAGCGCAACCTCCTTTTTGCCCTCACATATCGATTGAAGGTCGTTTATTACAGCGCGCAAGTCCCCCTTGGATCTTTCTGCAATAGCATCTACAACCTCGAATGAAATTGCAATTTTTTCTTTTTCACACATCTTTTTTAATGCTGTTTTTATCTGGGTTTTATTTATATTGCCGAATTTTATGAACAGGCACTTTTTCTTTATTTCCGCACCAGAGGCCCCCCTGGTAAGCTCATAATAATCATTCACAATTAATATAATCGGCTGCTTCGTGTTGGTGATTGTTTCTGCTATTGCACGCTTTCCACCAGCATCGCTCAAATCATCATTCTCATCTTTGCCACCTTCTATCCTTTCGAAGAGATTGTCCGCCTCGTCCAATATGATCAGTTTTCTGCCTCCAATCCTGCTCGGAATAAAATCACCGGTCTCTGTAAATGTCTCGTTTGTCGATCCGATGCCCGCAATTCTTTTTATAGCTGCGGCGTTTCTAGCATCCGATGCATTCATTTCTATCGCTCCCCATCTAAAATCATTGGCTAATGCGAGCGCACTGCTTGTTTTGCCGACACCTGCGTCGCCAGCCAGGATAACCGCACGTTGCTTTGGAATACCCTTTTCCCACGAAGTTGCCCAATTCCTCAGTTCTTCGATTGCAGCATTATTGCCAATTACCTCTGCAAGCGTTTTTGGTCTATATTTCTCAGCCCAATTAATGCTCATCAAAGGTAGAGAGGTGGTTATTGTTTTTAATGTTTCGTTTGAATTAAAAATGCAAAATGGTACAATCTTAAATATTTAATTTTAAAACCGATATCCGCTCAGCCAGATTTTGAAAAGCGATAGATTAAATAGTATCAAAATACTTATGGCTTTAAGTAACGCCATACCTTAACAATGTCAATGAAATTGCACCGTATTTAGGGGATACTCAATATAAAGTGATTGTATGACTACATATGCCATACTTGGCTGCGGCACTGTCGGGACGATCGTGGCAGAGCAACTTGCAAAGAGAAATGCAAGAGTACTCATATTGGACAACGACCCAAAACAGGTTACGCGCCTCAGGGAACAAGGACTGGATGCAAGGGTCGGCGATATAAAAGCGATTAGTCCAAGCGTCCTGGACCTGGGGGTCGAGAAGGTAGATGCTGTTTTAATTTTAACATCTGATGCTGATGCGAACCTGGCCGTAGCTAATAAGATTAAGGCGTATTGGCCGAAAATACATATTATCAGCAGGGCCATAGACCTCGTTTCTGCAAAGAAACTGATGGATGCAAACATAGATCACGTAATCCACACCAGTGATGTGATCAGCAAGTATATTTTAAGGGATTTGGACGCCTTCGAGACCAGGCGCGCTGCCGACATGTTGGTTTCCATAATCGATAGTGCAATAGGCACGGGATTGGGCATATTTCTGCACAACAACCCCGATCCAGACGCGATAGCCGCCGGGCTCGCTCTTAAAAAAATCTGCGATGTCAGAAAGGTAAAATCTATGATTTTCTATGGGGGAGAGATCACTCACCAGGAGAATAAGGCCCTTGTTAACTTGCTGGACATCGAATTAAACCATCTTAACGAAACCGACAATATATTGGCAATAGTAAACAACTTATCGAAAATAGCCTTGATAGATGTCGAAGCTCCGGGTGCAAACAACGTGCTTCCCAAGGACGTTGTGCCGAACATCCTGATAGATCATCATCACACCGAGAGGCACATAAAGGCAGATTTTTATGATTCTCGCAGCAACATAGGTGCGACCGCCACGATAATGACAAGGTACATGCAAGAGCTTAATATTACACCAGATCCAAAATTGGCAGCCGCTCTTCTTTTTGGCATAAGGACAGACACGAAAGGTTTTACCAGGAGCACATCGCCCACAGATCTGACTGCCGCGGCGTATCTTTCCCCATATGCAGACAAAGACTTGTTAGCCACGTTTGAATCTCCGCCAATGAGTGTGGAAACGCTGGAGATCATGGGAAAAGCCATAATGAACAGGGAAATATACGGCCCTTATCTGATTACTTGCGTGGATTCCGTGAGGGAGAGGGACGCGCTGCCCCAGGCCGCAGATTTTCTGCTTAACCTCGAAGGTATAACGACAGTGCTGGTATTCGGAATAGTTGGAAACGAAATTCACATATCTGCAAGAAGCAACGACATCAGAGTGAACCTCGGAGAGGCTTTGAAAAAGGCATTCGACATCAGCGGTTCGGCCGGGGGGCATGCCGCTTCAGCCGCCGCGCAAATCTCTCTCGGACTGTTAGGTCACGTAGATGACAACGACAAAGAAAATCTAATAAATTTGGCGAGGAGTGCGGTAAAAAAGAAATTCTTTGCTGCAGTAGGGGTTGAGATAAAGAGTTAGCGCATAATTATAATCTGGTTTTTTGTACCCTCGCCCGGAAAGCAACGAATGCGACAGCGATACCGGCTACAATAACCATCATCTCAAAGCCAGGTAGAAAGCCACCAGTTTTCTCGGCTGGTATTTCTATAGACGTGCTTTTACTCCAACCTGGGGGCCCTGCATATAAAATCATTACTGTGATATTATTTATGCCCGTCTTTAGGTTTACCGGCCAAGAACACTCGAACTCATCACCTTCATCTCCCACCTTAATAATTGTAGGTAGGGAACCGTTATGTTTTTTATTATTAACCATCAAAATGTTATCGCCAGCAGTTGTCCAATCTGTGCCAAACGCATCCGTGTACCTAACCGCAATCAAGTTCTTACTTGCAATAATCTCAGAAATCTTGACAGCGTTCGTCAGGATTCTTGCATTGGAGGCATATTGTGCGGTACCGTATACGAGTTCCAGAATATCGCCACCGTTTTTCCCGCTCGAATACGCCACTCTTATAAACACACCTATATTTTTCCCCTCTGCAAGCGAGCTTACGTTGATTTTTGCGGAAACGGGTTTTGTGGAAATAGCCTGACCTACTGGTATCGTTATTTCCTCCGCCAAGACAGGACCCGCAATGGTCGTGCTATCTTGTTTTAATGTAAATTCCAATGCGGCGCCCGTGATATTTCTTTCACCAATGTTTCTCAGCCACACCGAATATTCTACGTTCCCGGAAAATGAGATATCTTCTAAAATCTTATCTGTTTTCCACGTGCCAACATCTTTCCATTCGGTTGTTCCAAACGGTAAAATCCCAAACCCGAACAATCCAGTCTGTTTGTATCCATTTGTACACTTTATCGACGCCGTAACGTTTTCTAGGGCGCCTGTAGGGGAAAGCTTGTTTCCACTTCTCAAAAATAATCTCGTTGATGAAATTTCACCAGTCTGGTTGTCTGCATACGTTACATAGCTCGAGGACACTTTTGTCTCCAGAGTTGTTGCTGCGTGCACCTGTTCAAAAATGAGCATCGGGGAGAGAAGCATTAATGCCGTAATAATTACAAGAAGGAATTTTGAACTCACTTATCACACCCTTGGACAAGATAGGATTTTTGTAATATAATGCTTTCTACCAAAAACCTATAAACCGTGCGGTCTATGCAAAATATAGGTGATATTATGAACATACTGATTGTCGGTGGAGGCGGGAGAGAGCACGCTATAACCGCAGTTGTAGCAAAATCTGGCGTTAGCATTTATGGGGTGATGGGAAACAGAAATACGGGCATCATAAAATTATGCAAGGATTTTATCCAGATAAAGGAAACCGAAATTTCAAAAATCGTCGATTACGCCAAAGATAAAAAAATCGACATTGCGATAATCGGTCCAGAGTCACCGCTTGAACACGGAATCGTTGATGAACTTCAAAAAGCAGGGATATCTGCGGTAGGTCCATGCAAGGACGCGGCAATCATCGAAACTTCAAAGGAGTTTACAAGAAATTTAATGGAAAAACACAAAATTCCGGGCGGGGCAAAGTATGGTGTATTCGATAATATCAATACAATACGAGATTTTGTCCGCAATCTGAATAACAACGTCGTAGTAAAACCGATAGGGTTGACCGGTGGAAAAGGAGTAAAGGTGTTTGGCGATCAACTAAAAAACGAAGAAGAAGTGATTGATTATGCAAAAGAGGTTCTAGAAAACAAAATAGGCGGCGCCCCGCGCGTTATCGTCGAGGAAAAATTAGAAGGCGAGGAATTCACACTACAGACTTTCTGTGATGGCTCGTATGTTGCACCAATGCCGTTAGTTCAAGATCATAAGCGTGCCTGGGAAGGCGACATCGGCCCAAACACCGGCGGTATGGGCTCATACACGCAAGAAAACGGGCTTCTGCCATTTTTGTCGAAAAATGATTATGATGCCGGTGTAACAATCGTGAAAAAAATAGTTGAAGCCATGAAAAAGGATGGGCGGGAATATCGGGGAATACTATACGGGCAGTTCATGCTCACCAAAGACGGCCCCAAAGTTATCGAGTGCAACGCGAGGTTTGGCGATCCAGAAGCAATGAACGTGCTGTCGCTGCTGGAAAGCGATTTTATGGATGCCTGTGACGGCATCATAAATGGAACGCTGCATAAAAAAAGAGTCAAATTTGCAAAAAAAGCCACGGTATGCAAATATGTTGTTCCGAAGGGTTACGGCGTAAAATCAGCAGCGGACGCAGAAATTGCTATAGATGAAAAGAAAATTTTTGAAACAGGCGCGAAGTTGTATTACGCGGCGGTAAACGAGAGAGCGGGAAGGATTTACACGACTACATCAAGGTCGCTCGGCGTTGTCGGTGTCGCCGACAATATCGAAGCCGCGGAAATGATGGCGGAAGACGCGTTAAAGTTCGTGTCCGGCGAGATATATGTCAGGCACGATATTGGGAAGAGAGAGTATATAGGGCGAAAGATAAGGCACATGGATGAAATTCGCACCAAATAATTTGAGTGCAAAAAATATAATAAAAGAGAAAATATTGGGAACTAGCTCGACCGCATTTCTCTCAAAAACTTCGCCGCATCCTCCGGCCTAACCACATTTATGTAAATCCCGGACCCGAGCTCAAATCCTGCGGGTGTAGTTATTCTCGGCACGATTTGGATGTGCCAGTGGTAATAATCTGCAGGATCTTCCTGTCTCGGCGCAGAGTGTATCATCATGTTGTATGAAGGATCGTTTAAACCAACGTACAACTTGCCAAGCACTTCTCTCAGCACTTTCGCCAAATCCCTTTTCTCAGCTGTGTTTATGTTTTTGAATGAAGATTCATGCTTCTTTGGAAGTATCCAAGTTTCGAATGGCGATTTGGAAGCAAACGGCTCAAGAGCAACAAACTCATTAGTTTCTAACACTATCTTGTCTTTTATCGCAAGTTCTTCTTTAAGTGCATCACAATATACGCATCTGCCAGTATCGTCAAAGTATCTTACGGCTTCCTGAATCTTATATCTGATATGCACAGGCACTATGGGACTCCCTATAATCTGAGAATGGGGGTGTTCGAGTGATGTCCCTGCAGATTTTCCATTATTCCTAAATATCGTTATCAAGTCCATACGCTTATCTTCGGAGATAGCATGGTATCGCTCACTATATGCCGAAATTACTTTTTCTATTTGTTCTACGCTCATCGTGCCCATTGTCAAATGATGTTCCGGTGTTTCTACAACTACCTCATGCACGCCTATGCCGCTCATCGTTTTGAAAAAATTGCCACCCCTCACAAGCTCTCCAGGATAAAGTGCAGCAAATTTGTTGGGAACTACCTTGAGAGTCCAGCCCGGAGTATTCGGCGCTGTGCCATTTTCTCGATAAGCAAAAACTTCTTTTGTACAAAGGGACTCATTCCCTGGGCAAAACGGGCATTTGGGATCGTATGCTGGTTTCTTAACAGGTTCTACTGTCTTCTTAGCAAAATCATCAGGTCTTTTCGCTCTCTCGGTAGCGACTATTACCCATTCCTTAGTCGCAGGGTTCTGTCTTAGTTCTGACATCTATCGTCCTCCAATGAATATGGGATATTAATCAATATATATATACCTTTATGATAATACTGTAAAAAAGTATAAAATAAAATTTAAAATAGATTTATGGGTAGGTAGATAATTATGGCATACAAAATAGAAATTATAAATACTGATGAAAAAGACAGATTGATAAATGAACTGGGGGACAGGTTCACATACGGTTTGAAAGCAGACATCAATGGCGTCTGCATAAAATTGAATACTGATGTCGAGGATTGGAAGGAAGAATGGCAGGAAAATTGGCATCCCATGCCAAAGTCGGTACATTCTCACGGAAGATTGTTCGTAACTAATCTAGGCGGCAAGGAAATAGTCAAATACGACCCGCTCTCAAAGACAACGTTCATTTTTGACACGGATTATTACGGCTATGTGAAGTCAGTTGCACTTGCGGTTGCGGGCGATTTATTGGAAGATAATCACAACGTTTTTTCAGTTCACGGCGCCTGTCTGGATATAGATGGCAAGGGTGTTTCTATAATCGCCCCATCAGGGACTGGTAAAACGACCACATCGTACGGACTGATGAGGCTGCCAAAAGTTCGATTAGTCAGCGATGATTGGCACTTCCTTAAGTTCTACGGCGACAGCGTCGTAGCGAGCAATAGTGAAATGAACTCGTATATCCGGGCAGATATCGCTGAAGTATGGCATGAATACGATACCATTGTCAAGGATGCAAGGTTTGACAACAGGGAAAGGGCCATAGTCGATGTTCGCAGAATTGTCGGCAAGGGAAATGTACGGGATTCCGTAACATTGGCCCACGTTATATTACTAAAGCGAGACAATAAGGACAAAAACGTGGTCAAGAAGATGGAACCGAAGGAGGCTTTGAATTACATAATACAGACCGAATACTGCAACCCGCATCTTCTGGTTCATGACGCTAGAAAGAAGCGTATACGGGAGCAGGCATATCTTGACCTCTTCACTTATACTGACGTTTATATGGTGAACACCATAACTACGCCGGAAGACTCTTTCAATAGGGTCCGGAAGCTGCTTGGAATTCCAGAGAGCTTAAAACCGAGAGTATTGGGAGAAGCAGGTGCGATACACAGAATTAAATCCAGTTGGTAAAAATCAGTCAAGGAGGCAGAACATGACAACTACAAAGAAGATACATAAAATAGGAGTTCTGACTAGCGGGGGAGACTCCCCTGGCATGAACGCAGCCATAAGGGCCGTAGTCCGTATTGGAATTCATCACGGCTTGGAAGTATATGGAATAAGACGCGGCTATGCAGGATTAATGGAAAAAGAGATAGAAAAAATGCACCTGGGCTCTGTTTCCAATATTATACAGCGGGGCGGAACTATACTTAAGACTGCACGTTCTGAAGAATTCAAGACGCCCGAAGGCAGAAAGAAAGCAGCCGCCGTATTAAAGGAATTCGGAATAGACGCACTTGTTGTAATCGGAGGCGACGGTACATTTCGCGGAGCCACCGACCTCAACAAAGAATGTGGTATTTTAGTAATTGGATTGCCAGGCACAATTGATAATGACGTATACGGCACGGATTTTACAATCGGTTACGACACTGCCATAAATACTGCTCTGTCCGCAATAGATAAAATCAGAGACACGGCTACCGCGCACAGCCGCATATTCTTCGTGGAAGTGATGGGAAGGGACGTCGGCTTTATCGCGCTCGAGGTAGGCGTAGCAGGCGGTGCTGAGGAAATATTGATTCCGGAAACACCTACTGATTTAGATGGAATATGCACGAGAGTGCAAGAAGGGAGAGCAAGAGGCAAGTCGAGCATGATTATTGTCGTGGCAGAGGGCGACGAGGCAGGCGGCGCTTTCGACATTGCTGAAAAAATAAAAGGCAAGATCGGCGGGGATTACCGGGTTTGCGTTCTCGGTCATGTTCAAAGAGGCGGCTCGCCTACTGCAAGGGATAGGGTGCTTGCCAGCAAACTCGGTGCGGCCGCAGTCGAGGGGTTATTGGCCGGCAAAACAAATGTGATGGCCGGAGAGATAAACGGAAAGGTAGTCTTCACGCCTGTTAACGAAACTTGGGAAAAGAAAAAGAAGATCGACATGGAACTTGACAGGATAGCGAAGATATTGGCGAAGTGAGACTGAATCTCCTGCGTGGTATGTGATAAAAATAGCAATTTCCCGGAGACATATTTATCGATATAAAACCAGAGCGGAAGCTATTTTTCATATTCCGAATGTCGAAAACAAACCGAGTTTCCATGCTACCAGTACAATGCCGATCAATATCGCCAATCCGATTACTGCTTTTATTATTTTTATGAAGATTACTATCGCTAAAACGGCGATCAATATCGCGAGTATCGCCCCGGGAATCATAAGAGCGGCTTCGAACATAGTGTAGGGTATGATGTGCAAATGATATATAACGATTGTCGTTACGATATATTGTCATTTATAACGATTTTCGTTAAGATGTGGTCATTTAGGCTTCGGTTAACAGTTGCGGACACGAGGTGCAAGGTATAATCATGAATTTGAACGGAGCGAAGCGCAGCCGTACGTCCGCCGTTAAGTGAGTGCGACAGCACTAGAATTTATACGAGTTACGAGTTTTGATTTGGGGCGTTTATCATCTGTCGTATATGTTTTTTCGATGGCCGACTTCCAATACCAATATAACCATCTCGTTCTCCCGTATGTCAACGATTATCCGCCAATCGCCTGCGCGTATGCGGTAGTATGGGCAGCCGGTGAGCCTCTTGCAAAAATGTTGCGGTCTTATCCTGATGCGCTCCAATGTGCCGGTTATCCTCGCCTGTATCGCCTTGTCCAGCTTCCTTAACTGTTCCTCGGCAGTTTTTGTGAAAGAAACAGCGTACACCACAGCTTCACAACCCATATTCATAATTTATAAAAGTAGGTATTCAAAAAAATTTTTGTGAAAGAAACAGCATGCTTCACAGTTTCACAACCCCAGCTCTTCCTTGACTTGTTCGAGGCTCTTTACGCGGCCTTTTTTGAAGTCCTCCTCGGCACGTTTCAGCGATTCCTTTGTTTCTTTTGAGAGCTCCTGGTGGTCTTCAATGAGGTCCGTAATTACTTCGTCGTAGGATTCTTTTTCATAAATCTTGAGCGCCTTTAGTTTTTCGAGCGTTTCGACGCTTACCTGTATCGTAGTGTTTGATGCTGCCATATATCATCACTATAACAGATATATAAGTCGCTATAGTATATATAATTTTCCGCCAATCTCTATATGGCTGTTGAGATAAGCGGTTGTTCGGTCCCACTGGCGGGATGCCAAGACATCCTTAACTTGACAATCACATGTTGCCGAATATCGACTCACAAACTATCAAAGTTTTCATCGAAATTTGGCGCATAATAGGTGTTAACCGCCATCCGAGTATAAATTATAATCAATATATTGTAATACGTTTAGATTAATCTATTTTATATCTTTGAATTTTTCATCCGCAGGCTCTCCGCCTATTCCCCAGTGCGATTTCGGGATCTCATGCACGATTACTTCCACGGCCTGCAGCGGGATTCCTATATCCACAAAGACTTTGGTTATGTTTTGGATTAACTTTTTGGCTTTTTCCTTTCCGAAACCTTCCCAGACGTTTACGTGAACGATTGGCATTTGACACCTCCTGTTTTTCTGACTACTAGATACAAGCAGATTATTGTATAGTAAGTTATAAAATTTTTCATTTGTTCCAAAGTATAAATTTTTCATTTATAACTAAAATTATAAATTTTTTCATTAGCCGTATCCCAATTACAATATGCCGACATTACTGTATTATACAGTTTTGTTTCGAATCCTTCGATCCGTCCATCCTTCTTATTCTTTGCATCGGAGATATTGGTCAAGTGAACTTGTGCAAAAAGCAGCAATTCTCTTCTTTTGACGATATCTGGCGGATAAGGGCCATCAATTTTTGGTTTGTTCTCAAAAATCTCGAATTTCAGTTTTTTCCATTCTTGCGAGATTTGTTTTTTGTTCATACGATCGTCCCTATGCTTAATTTGTTTGTAGGTTTTAAATTTATGGAGGGATAAGTTACAGATAACATCGGAATTTAAAGAAGTCACATTTTCCCTCGAGACTCGGCAACCCTAAGAGTTCAGTCGTTCTATCAATGAGCGAAGCGTTACATTAAGAACATGTATCGAGGGGGAGTTCGTTTCATCAAAGCCGAAGGCTTATTTAGTTAAAGGAGAAAGGGGGAGTTTTGTTTTATTTTTTTAGTAAATTAATTAGTATGGCATTTTATTAATCTGCAGATATAGCAAATAAATGCTTTTGAAAATTAATAAATGTGTTTCTTATCTTATCAACGCCGCCAAGCAATTCAGTTGCATCATTTATTGCAAAATATTTAATTTTTAGGAGATCGGGTAGTTTCTCTTGATCAAGTTCTTCAATTCCTGTTTCAACGTATTTGGATAAAACAAATTCTAAAAATTCTTTTTGGTTATTATCTAATAATTTGAATATGTTTGATTGTGCTTTAGCCACTCTTTCCTCTCTTGAAATTGGTTTAATTGCGTAAGAGATATATTCTAAAACATCAAATATATCACTGTTTTCTGCATTTATTAACTGCTGTAATGTTTTCAATTCATTCATTCCATAACCCGCTTCTGTCAGTTTATCAAGTAAAGATCTTCTTGTTATAGGATTTGACCATATTTTACGAAGTTCATCTTCATTTTTAAAAAATTCAGGTAATTTTCCAAATAGGTTTTGTAAAAATTCTTCTGCTGAAATTGGTTTTCCATTCGTGCTCCAAAATGATGTTTGAATCATATGTTGAATTTCTCTTTCTTTTCCATCTGCAAGCTTAATTTTTAATTTCTTCTTTTTTTGTTCATCATCCATTTCTTCGCCATAAGGGGGTGTTGTCTCTCTTACTACCATTGGTTTTGGTTTAGTTAGTGATTCTGGTTCTAATGGTTCACCATCCCATTCCGGATCACTAAAATGATGATATGCATCAACAAAATCATAAATTGTGAAAAATTCTTTTCCTTCGAATAATCTTGTACCACGTCCAACAATTTGTTTAAATTCTATCATTGAGTTAATTGGTCGCATTAAGATAATGTTACGAATATTTCTTGCATCGACACCAGTTGAAAGCTTTTGCGAAGTAGTCAGAATTGTAGGTATGGTTTTTTCATTATCTCTAAATTCGTCTAAATATTGATCTCCCAGTTTTCCATCATTTGCAGTAACACGCACACAATAATTAGGTTCTTTGCTTTTCTTATATTGATTAATTAAATCTCTAACTGCAAGTGCGTGATCTTGGGTTGCACAAAAAACAATAGCTTTTTCATTTTGATTAATCTCTGATAAGAATATTTTTACTCTTTTAGCTTCACGTTCTTTAATCTCAATTATTCTGTTAAAGTCTGCTTCTTGGTAAATCTTTCCTACTTCTACTTCTCCTTCAATAACCTCATCATCAGAAGTATAAACATAATCATCCATAGTTGTTTTAATTCTTCTAACTTTAAAAGGAGTTAAGAAACCATCATTAATTCCTTCTTTTAATGAATAAATATAAAGTGGTTCTCCAAAATATTTGTAAGTATCAGCATTTTCTTTTCGTTTTGGAGTTGCAGTCAAACCTAATTGAACAGCAGGAGAGAAATATTCCATTATTCCTCGCCAATTTCCTTCGTCATTTGCTCCGCCCCTATGACATTCATCAATAATTATTAAATCAAAATAGTCTTTAGGATATTCTCCAAAGTAAGGAGTATCATTTGGACCACTCATAAAAGTTTGAAATATTGTGAAAAATATACTGCCATTTGTTGGAACTGCGCCTTTCTTTCTTATTTCATCTGGTTTAATTCTTACTAATGCATCTTCCGGGAATGCAGAGAACTCATTAAAAGCCTGATTTGCTAGAATATTTCTATCTGTAAGAAATAAAATCCGTGGTCTTCTTGCACCATCCCGTTTTAAATTCCAACGCGCATGAAAAAGTTTCCAAGCAATTTGAAAAGCGATATTGGTTTTTCCTGTACCTGTTGCAAGAGTTAATAGTAATCTATTCTTTCCTTCAGCAATAGCATCTAAAGCTTTATTTGTTGCGATTTCTTGATAGAATCTAGGCTCGTAAATTCCACCCTTAGGAATTGCATCGAATTTTTCTTTCCAATTGTTTTTGATGTTGAATGTTTTATTCCATAATTCATCAGGCGTTGGAAAATTAGGTATTGGTCCTTCTTTCCCTGTTTCCATATTGATTTGATATATCTCATTACCATTAGTTGAGAATGTAAAGTCTATATGTAATTTTTCTGCATAATTTTTAGCTTGAGCAACTCCTTCACCAACTTCTTCTTCATCACTTTTTGATTCTACTACTGCAAGTTTTCTGCCTTTATATGATAATACATAATCTGCTTCCAAAGCACTAGCTCTTATATTGCCCGTTTGTATTTTGCCTAAAGTAATTTTGTATCTTTTATGTATTTTTGACCCTTCTACAATGCTCCATCCACTCTGTTTTAGTTTTGGTTCAATAAGTTCGAATTCAGTTTGATCTTCATTCATGCTGATACCTCTGTGAGTTTTCCATTAAAAGCTTTTTGCAAAATTGACTTTTTTAATTCTTCTAAGTCAGCGAGTTTCTTTTCGTAGATAGCTCCTAGGTTTTTGGTTTCGATTGATAATTTATCTAGTTTTTTAACGATGGATTGTTGTTCTTTTAATGAAGGTAAATAAATTTCAGATTGTTCAATAAATTCTTTTGAAACTCTTTTATGACCTACAGCGCCCATCATCCTTTTCGCACCTTCTACTCTGAATTGTGAACGTAATAAAAAGTAATATAAAAATTCTGAAAATAAATCTTTATTTGCTCTAAAAACAATATACTCGCTTGAACCAAAACCTATACTATTCTTTAACTTTTCAGCAATACCTAATTTCCCATTTTCAAAGCAAGGCGTTATTTTTGCTAGAAGAACATCTCCATTAGCAAAGTAAGTATAACTTCCTTCAACTTCTTTTAATGTCCTCTCTTTTGTTGGAATTAACATTTTTTGATTTATTCCTAAGTCTTCCATAGGTACAAACGAAACATGATCAGTTTCTTTTAATTTGGTTCGAGCTTCGCTTTTCTGAGGTTTAATCTCACAAACTTCCCCCAACTTTTTCTCTTCCCATCCTTCACCTTTGTTTTCAAAAACACTTTGTAAATAACTTTCAAAAATTTCTTTTGCATTGTTTAAGTTCTTTTCAGCGTTTTCTTTAGCTCTTGTAATGCTTTCAAAGGATTTATTTAAAATAGCAACAATTCTTTTCTGTTCTGATAACGGAGGAAACGGAATAGGAATTTTGTTAAGCATTGCTTGATTTAATTTTGGCTGAGCCATTCCACTAACAAAATCAGCCAATTTTATCGAGTTAAGATATAACTCAACAAATTTCTGACTTATTTTATCTTTAAATCGTAAAACATGAGCGTGATTATTAACCCAAGTCTTTCCGCTTATAGAAAAAGCAATAGGATAAGTTCGTGCTAAAAGATTTGCACCATCTTCCGAGACTAAAAGCAAATCTTCATCGAAAATATATTCTTCAACATAATCAACAATTCCAGATGCTCCATAATAAGGTATTGAACCATTCCTACGAATATTTTTAGTTATTGGAACTCTTTTACTGTCTAAATTTTCTGAAATTTGATCTAGTGTCTTTACTTCCCAAGTCATTTTATAATAACTCCTTTATTGATTTGAGAATATCTGCGCTTTCTTCATCAAGCGTTGCGATTTCCTTAAGTATTTCTTGTGGTTCTCGAAGCGTTGCTTCTTCTTTTTTATTTGGATTTTTTACAGACAAATCAAAAGTATCTGTATTTATATCTGCAACATTTACAGTCCATGAATTTGCTGAATCTGCTTTTGTTTTTTGTAATGTAACAAATTCAGCTAAATCATTTTCATTTAATGGATTCGTTTTCCCTAGGTTTCTATCCAAATTAAGTTGATAATACCAAACTTTTCGTGTAGGAACTCCTTTTTCAAAAAATAATACGACTGTTTTTACACCCGCACCCAAAAATGTACCGCCTGGTAAATCTAAAACCGTATGCAAATTACAATTCTCTAGTAAATGTTTTCGAAGTGAAACTGAGGCGTTATCTGTATTAGACAAGAATGTATTTTTTATGACAACACCTGCTCTACCGCCAGCTTTCAGTATTTTAATAAAGTGTTGCAGGAATAAAAAGGCAGTTTCTCCAGTTTTAATTGGAAAGTTTTGCTGAACTTCTGCTCTTTCTTTTCCCCCAAAGGGTGGATTTACTAAAACAACATCATAACGGTCTTTTTCTTGTATATCTGTAATATTTTCTGCAAGTGTATTAGTATGAATTATGTTTGGCGATCCAATACCATGAAAAATCATGTTCATAATTCCAATAATATACGCAAGTGATTTTTTCTCTTTACCATAAAATGTATATTTCTGAAGTATTTCCACATCTTTAGTAGTAAGATTTTTGCTGTTTTTCAGATATTCAAAAGATTCACATAAGAAACCTGCTGAGCCAACTGCACCATCATAAATTCTATCTCCAATAGTTGGTGCTACAACCTTTACAATTGTTTTAATGAGTGGACGTGGAGTGTAATATTCTCCGCCATTTCTGCCAGCATTACCCATATTTTGAATTTTCGCCTCATATAAATGCGACATTTCGTGTTTTTCAGCATGAGAACCAAAACGTAAGCCGTCAATTAAATTAATTACCTCACGTAGAGTATAACCGCTTTGAATTCTATTTTTTAGTTCACTAAAAATCTCTCCAATCTTATATTGGATTGTATCTGCGTTTTCTGCATTTACTTTAAACTTTTTAAGATATGGGAATAATTTTTGATTAACAAAATCCGTTAAATCATCTCCAGTAAGTGCTTTGTGATGGTCTAACTTGCCGTCTTTACCTTTAGGTACTGCCCAAACACTCCATTGAAACTCTGGACTAATAATACTGGTGTAAGTTTTCCCAGCTAACTGTGCAGAAGTATGTTTTTCTTTTTCAAGGTCATCAAGGTACTTTAAGAAAAGAATCCAAGAAGTTTGCTCTACATAATCTAATTCACTGCCACAACCTGCATCTTTCCAAAGAACGTCATCCACATTTTTAAAAATTTGTTCAAACATTTTTATTCGCCTCTAATTCTTTTTTCGTTAGTGCTTCAAATTTGCGAGAAAGAATCATATGATTTTCTTCACAATATTTCTTATACTTTTCATAAATATACTCATCTACACTTAACGCTATAGTTTTTCTCCCCGCATATATTCATATATAGTCATATATTTATAAATCTTCACTTTCATTAACGACAAAACTCCCCCCTTAGTCGTCGTTTAGAACTCCCCCCAGTTTCTCGTAATTAGAACTTAAACACAATTGAACTTAACGTTTCGCGGCTATCTGAAGTTCCCCGAAGGGTGAATTTGGGCGGAGTGCCGAAGGCACGAAGCTAGATACTGTTTGATATATGCATCCATAAAGGTCGGAGTGACCGAAGGGAACGGAGAATCGTGAGCAAAAGATTCAATACCATTTTATCGCTCTACAACTCTTCTTATTCACGAAGACGTCTTCTTATTTTTAAAAATCGAATCTACAATCTGAATTGGATAACTTGGAACTCCAAATCTACCTAAATAACTGGAATAACTCTGTCTAATCTTTGTAATGAATGGGGTCGCTACACGACATATTTTGTAATCTTTCCATTTAGAATATTCTCCTTGTGAAAGCTTCCTTTTGTCAAACACTACAATGTCGTTTCCATCTAAAAAAAGCATGACTATCTGGTTCTCTTTTTCTAAAATTCCGTAGGGACTTTCACATCGTACATCGGAATGGGCTTTGACATCCCCTTTTAATAAATATATCTCAGGATCTGGGTCGACACGTGTGGTTGTGTCGCACTCAGGTCGTATGTTCAAATAGTAGCTTTTATCTTTTTTGAAGATGTCACCCGGTCGGATTTCCTTCTTGATGTCATCATTATTACAGATATACACAAGCCTCACATACAATTTTTTGAGCGATTCCACATCATCCTCTCCGATATCAAGATTCAATAAGGTTTCATCTATCGAGGACAGGCTAATTTCTGAAAACTCCAATTGAAAAATAGTGTCCCGTAACGCCAAGATCGGATCTACTCCATCCTTTTTAAAGGATTGGTAAAACGATACGGGCCAGTTGGGATTGAGTTTGAATAAATCCCAAAATATTTTTGTATTCTTCGATAACCATTTGTTTGTCCAACATTTGGCAAGATAGACGTGGGGATTTTCTTTTATCCACGTCTCAATCTTTGTTACCAACATCCCCATATCCAATAAATTTTGTTTGTTTTCTACGAAAACACAGTTTTTACCATCAGTAATTATCCCTTCTAACTTCAGTCTGGAGATTATGGTATCCGCATCAAAATTACTTAAAACGAATATCGGGGCAAGGCAAATTTGCTGAAGTTCTTTTATGAAATCGACGACTTCTTTCTCTCCTATTTCCTCACCTGTGGCACCAATTTGAATTTCAAGAGGTTTTTCCCCTTCAGTATTGTCCATTTTCCAATCCATAATTATGAAGTTAGAGAAAAGGATTCCCCTCAATTTGTTTCGCGCGTCGGTAATGGTTTTAAACTTCAACACAGGAAGATTGTTTGATTCAATCTCTTTAATCAGTTCCTGTATCTGAGGTTCTCCGTCTATCCCATCATCTACCACAACGACAGGACCTTTGCACAACTCTTTAAAAAGTTCTACCATGTTCACTCCTCTTGCTCAATGAAATCTATTCTGAAATTCGCACCTGAAAGTATCTTTTCACTTTCTTTCTCCACATAATACAAATCATATTCGTATCTATCTGTTAGTTGCCTGGCGATGTATAATCCCAATCCTCTACCTTCTATTCCTTTTGTCGAGAAGAATGGCTCGAAAATGTAATCTACATATTTTTTCTCTACGCCTGGTCCATTATCAGCAAAAACAACACATCCTTTTTCACCATCGATTCTAATCAATATTTTAGGTGCCTTGGTTTTGCTTACTTCAAACCAATAAATCGAGTTGTCCATAAGGTTGATGAACAACTGTAGAAGGACACCTTCGGAAGATACGACTGTAAGTGGAGATCCAATCTCTTTGATCTCTATATCCACAGCGACTTTCTTTATAGGGGTATCATAATAGCGGCTTACTTTTCTTACGATATCGGATATTCGAAGCTCCTTATTTTTCCGCCTAGAGGAACGAAATATCGGCTGTATCCCGACTAAAAGACTATCGATAAACATCAACTGACTTTGCAATGTATCGACTTTGTCATTTATCTTTTCCATATCTGGAGTCTTAGAACTAACCAGTTTTTTAATTTCATTTATTTTTTCAAGGGCGCGGCTCATTACCACCATTGTATCGTGGGAAGTTGCATCCACTGCTATTCCGACACCAGCGAGGTCCTCAACAATTTCAACCTGTCTTTCGTATATGTGCTTTTCATTGAGATAATTTTCAGAAAGTTTATTAAGAAATTTTACCCCATCAAGATCATTTATCGATTTAAGATGTTTATCAAGATTTTCAATGCGTTTTTGAACTTTCTCACTTTGGAGATATAACTTACTTACGCGAGTCTTGCGTCGTTTCGCCCGGAGTCCTGGTTTAAATTTGAGAGTTTGAAATTCCGCGTGCAAAAAATTAAGAGCACTAAGCGTCAAGACTCTTAAATCTTCATATGCTGTTCCCTGCTCAAGCAATCCTTCCCTGTTTGTCTTATCCCTCAATTCCGGATTGCCATCCGATGTGATACTTACATATCCAATGAGCTGGTCATTGGATAAATAATAGCCTGCTCTGGCAAGACCTCGATAAACATCAAGTTTAACCCAATCATTATCCCTATCACCATAAGGATATACACGAACATCGTCTCGATATATGTATGTTCGATGACTTCGTATGTAATCTTTCAATCTATCATCCTTCATGGAGTCTATATCATAAACATAGAACTTAAAACGAAATGGCCCACACGTTGGGGTGTGAGTGATACGTCCATTTTCATCTTGAAAGTACAGTTTGTTTTCTCGCGCTTTATCTTGTTTGAGGCAATCAACCAGATTAAGAGTGCCTTTTTCCTCCTCTCCAGTACCTCGTTTTCCTTTTAATATGTACGTACACATGCCGTTTTCATCGACTTCACCACTCATTTCCAACAGAGCTTCCTCCAAAATGTCCTCCAATTTAAAACTCTCGAATGTGGAAACCTCATCACTCGCATAAACTATGCTTACAGCAAAGTCGTCTTTTTTTCGAAATGGAGATTGCAAACGCTCAAGAACGCTTCTAATCTTTTTTACACTCGGTTCGTCCCATTTGTAATTCAATTCTGTAATCCGGATGAGGGTTCCATGATTTTTTCTCGATTCTTTCCCACCCTCGATTATTATGTCGCCATGTTTGATGAAGAGTGGGTCTTCTCGAATATAGTACTTGGATAAAAGTTGATCGAAGAATAGGGGCGCATCTGGCGAAGAAGAAGTTTTCTCAGATAAGAGTTCATCGGTATATTTTGTAAGATCCGTGATAAGATTGACTTCCCTTCCACTCTTGTCCTCACCTATTTTCTCCCTGGTGAATATTTCTACTTTCTTGCCAATTTGGAAAACAGCATACCTTCCAATTCCCTTCTCGCCCTGAATAATTCGTCCCTTCTTGGTTTTAGCTTTCTTCTTCATTCTCTTCTTATATTTTTTCGGAGAGGCTGGATTCATCCACGAATCCCGAATATTCTCAAACGACATTCCGTCCCCATCGTCTTCTATTTCTACAAATGGTTTTTCCTCTTCCCTTAAACCATCTTTGCCAAAGTTGTTCATGTTTCCGATTCGTATTTGAACCCAATCAGCATCTGCATCATAGCTGTTCTTTGCAAGTTCGGTTAGCGCAATAATGTTGTTCTTTATCAACTGCTCACTGAGCATTATGAGCAATCTCGCATATGGTCTTGGTGTCAGAACTCCGCTTTCAGTCATAATACATTACCTCCTGAGTACCAGAACGTATTCATAATTATATCTTTCTAAACTGTTGGGATTCTCTTTATTTGTAAATTTCCCTGTGGTCGCGTCTCTGAATGTAGGGAGTGTCTTTACAGGTATCTCTCGCTTAAATACGTTCTCCAATGACCAGCCAAAATTATTGGCAATCTTAGTCAGAAGGTATGCATTGGGGATCATTATTCCGCGTTGCTCGGTATCGCCAACGACCATTACTAACCGACCATTTTCTTTCAGATTACGTTTAACATTCTTAAAAAATATGCTCATATCATTATAATATTCTGCTAGGGTTCTTCTGTTTTGTATATTGGATACGGAATTAATTATTGACTGCCATGGGGTAGGTATGTTGTGGTGTTTCGGTGTGTTCTTTCGCAGTGTAGTTCCAATAAAGGTTTTTCTAAATTGGGCATAGTCCTGTTGGTAAAAGAGAAAATACGTTGATAGTTTGAAGATGTTTGAATAATCATAAGAAATCACATACGGTGGACTTGTAATGATGCAGTCCATCTTCGGAATTTTTGATGGAAGATTACGTTTTGCATCGTGCCTAAAAATGTGGACATTGGCATTGTTACTCTTGTTTTCATGATAAAATTGATTGTTTGCTTTCTCCATAGCTTTAAGTCGCTTCTCAAAATAGAGAAGAGGGTTTCCAGGTAATTTGTGAGGATCGATTTGAGATTTAACACTAGATGCCAACCAGTATGAACAATTTTTAAGAATAGACGAGAAGGCGCAAAGCGCGAAATCACGGTGTTTTTTCTCAGTATTTCTGTCTTTGATGCACCAAAGAATATGTCCAAGTTCCTGTAAGTTTTCTTCGGAGAACCACTTTTTAAGTACGCTGACGTTCCCGTTTAGAACACCGTTGGTGATGTAAAATTTTTTGCTCTGGACAGGGTAGGTTTCAAGTGTTTCAAATAATTCTTTGTTGTATGTGGTCAAAGCCTTTGTTTCTAACAGTGTTGTTTTTACACGTGAAATGGTGACTGCAATCGGATTGATATCAGTTCCTATGCTATGCCTATTAGTACGGAACGCCTCCACATTTAGTGTGCCAGATCCGCAGAAAGGATCCCAGACAATATCACTTTTATCCGTATATTCTTCAATCAGAGACCTAGCTAGTTGAGGGATGAACTTCGCAGGATAGTTGTGATAGGAATGTGTGACCTCTTTAGTTTCAGTGCGCGAGAGGTGAGCGAATGCCCAATCGTTTCTAGGTTCTACCCTAGAGTAGAACTCTCTTTCATTCATATTACCACAATCTAGTTATGTTCTATATCAATGACACGACATCTTTCTATTTATCCACTTCAATATTCATTAAACTATTTTCCACTTTATCTCATCATAACCTTCATAACATCAACCATTCTGTTCGAGTATCCGTACTCATTATCATACCATCCCAGAATGATTATGTTATTGCCTATGCATTCTGTGAGCATCGAATCGAATACACAGGAGTGCGGGTTTCCGATTATGTCGCTGGATACAAGCGGCTCGTTGCTGTATTCCAGGACGCCTTTCATTTCGTTCTCTGCGTATTTTTTGAAGAGAGTGTTGACTTCATCTGGTGTGTACATCTTCTTTTCCCTGCTTACTTCCGCGATAAAGTGGCATAACGAACCGTCCGCAGTCGGGACTCTTACTGCGGCTCCGAGGATTTTTCCTGCGAGTTCTGGAATAACCTCTCCTATTGCTTTTGCTGCTCCAGTAGATGTCGGCACAATATTTGCGGCCCCCGATCTTGCCCTTCTTAGATCTTTATGCGGTGCGTCCAGCAAGTTCTGGTCGTTTGTGTACGAATGTACTGTTGTCATAACTCCATCGACGATTCCGTAATTATCGCTCAGAATTTTCGCCATCGGCGCAAAACAGTTTGTCGTACAGGAGGCATTGCTTACGATGTCTTCTCCCTTGTAGGTTTCATCATTTACTCCCATCACTATCGTCTTCGCATCATTCCCGCTCTTCGGCGGTGCCGAGAGCAATACCTTTTTCGCACCCGCCTTCAAATGTTTTGAAGCAAGCTCTTTTGTAAGGAAATAACCGGTACATTCAGCGACAACGTCTATGCTGTGGTTCTTCCACGGCAATTTTTCAGGATCCTTTTCCGCATAGATCGGAATTTCATCGCCATTTACCACTATAGACTTCTCCTTCGCCATAATTGTGCCGGGAAAGCGCCCGTGTATAGTGTCATATTTCAAAAGATGTGCCAGTGTTTTCGCGTCCGTAAGATCGTTTATCGCGGCGATGGTTATTTTCTGGTCGTTGGCCGCCATCTTTAATACTAATCTCCCTATCCTGCCGAATCCGTTAATTGCTACATTAACCATATTTTCCACCTAATTTTATTATTCTAATGTAAAAGAAACAACTTTATAAAACTTATGTAGATACACGGCGTGGGTTCAGAATGAAAATTCCGTCCAAGCGATACGTTCCAAAAGAAGTCGAGACAAAAATACAAAAATTTTGGAAAGAAGAACAAATTTACGAAAAGGTAAAAAAATTCAGGGAAAAAGGCGAGAATTATTATTTTGTCGACGGACCGCCATATACTACTGGCTATATCCACCTAGGCACAGCCTGGAATAAGGTGATAAAAGACGCTGTTGTGAGATACAGGCGGATGTGCGGGTATAATGTGCGGGATCAAGCGGGCTTCGACATGCATGGCCTGCCTATCGAGGTAAAAGTGGAACAAACCCTGAAGATAAAGAACAAAAAAGAGATAGAGGAATACGGCGTTGAAAATTTTATAGAAAAATGCAGAAATTTTGCGCTCGATTTCCAAAAACAGATGACAGTACAGTTTAGCGCTCTGGGCGTATGGCTGGATTGGGAAAATCCGTATTTAACTATAGAAAATAAATACATCGAGGCGGCATGGTGGACTCTGAAAAAGGCATACGAAAAAAACCTGCTGATACAATCCGAAAGGGTGCTTTCATGGTGCCCCCGGTGCGAGACAGCGCTTGCCGAGGCAGAGATAGAATACTGGGATGAAAGCGACCCTTCGATTTATGTCAAGTTTCCATTGAAAGGAAAAAAGAACGAATATATCCTGATTTGGACGACTACGCCCTGGACGCTGCCTTCCAATCTTGCGGTCGCCGTGCATCCAGATTTCAATTATGTTCGCGTTGCTGTTAAAAAAGAAGGCAGGGAAGAAAAAGAAAGCAAAGAAGAAATTTTGATTGTTCTCGAAGAACGATTAGAAGACATTGTAAGTATCGGGAAATATGCCAATTATCGCATTCTAGATTCGATGAAAGGAAAGGAACTGGAAGGACTGGAATACGAACAACCGTTGATGGAACTGGTGGATTATCACAAAACTGTTTCCGATAAATGGGCGCACAAAATTTTGCTTGGGGAAATTGTAACTGCCGAAAATACCGGCTGCGTGCACATCGCGCCCGGGCACGGCCCTGACGATTTCGAGCTCGGGAAAAAATATGGGATTAAACCGTTCTGCCCGATAAGCGAAAGCGGAAAATTCAATTCAGAGGTTAAAAAATGGATGAATATCCACGTAAAGGAAGCGGATAAGGACATAATCCAATACCTAAAAAACAAAAATTTAATGCTCCACGACAGCAAAATTACGCACAGATACGGCCACTGCTGGCGGTGCAAGACTCCGATAATTTACAGAACGACAAGTCAGTGGTTTTTGAGGGTCTCGGAATTAAGGGAAAAAATGCTTGAAGAAATCAAAAAAATCAAGTGGACTCCGGAATGGGCGGGAAACCAGAGATTTTTCGATTGGGTGCAAAATACACGAGACTGGTGCATCTCGAGGCAGAGATACTGGGGCATCCCTATTCCAATCTGGGTATGTGGGTGCGGCGAGAAATTTATAGCGGGTTCCGCAGCCGATCTTAAACGCGGAAGCGGATACAAAAATAACATGGATTTGCACAGACCGGCAATAGATAACGTTACATTTTCTTGTAAAAAATGCGGAAAAAATATGAAAAGAGTAAACGACATACTCGACGTATGGTTCGATTCCGCAATCGCTTCATGGGCGACGCTGGACGGTTATGACACAAATAGCGGGGAATTCAAAAAATGGTGGCCTTGCAAATGGATAACAGAAGCGCACGACCAAACAAGAGGCTGGTTTTATTCCCAACTCGGCGCCAGCATGGCTGTGTTCGATAAAAGCCCATACGAATCGGTATTGATGCACGGTTTCGCCCTGGACGAGAAAGGACAGCCGATGTCAAAGAGCCTCGGAAACGTAATCGCGCCGCTTAAAATTGCGGACCAGTATGGAATGGATTCTCTGCGATTTTATCTGTTGAGAGCATCGGCGCCGTGGGAGGATATGCCTTTTTCATTGGAGGGCGTGAAGAATGCGAATAAGATGCTGAACGTATTGTGGAATGTTTTCCTTTTTGCGACTACATACATGGAGCTCGATAAATTCGACGGTGAAGTTGGTAAAAAATATCTGGATAAATTGACGCGCCCCGAAGACAAATGGCTCCTCTCCAGAGTTGAAAACCTCAAGAAAAATGTAACTGCACATATCGAATCATACGAACTGCACAAGGCGTGCAGAGAATTGGAACATTTCATACTGGAAGATCTCTCAAGATGGTATGTGAAATTGATACGTGACAGAACATGGGTAGAGGGCAAGAGCGAAGATAAAATGCATGCGTATGCGGTCCTGTACGAATCCTTGGCAACAGTGACAAAATTGCTTGCTCCGATTACGCCGCACATCAGCGAAGAAATCTATGCGCACATAGATGGTTCAAAGAAATCTGCGCATATGTGCGATTGGCCGCAGGTAAGTGAAGGAAGGATAAACAAGCAGCTGGAAATCGACATGAAAGTCATTCAGGAAATCGTGGAAGATGCTTTAAATGGAAGGCAACAAGGCAAATTGAAGCTGCGATGGCCTGCAATCAAGATCAACATAAAACCAAAGGAAGGCCATGATAACGAAGTGATAGAGGCCGTGAAATTACTACAAGAAATACTCATGGAGCAGACGAATACCAAAGAGGTTGGGCTTGTAAAAGACGACTCCTGGATAAATAAGGACCACAAGGTAGAGCTAAACAAGTCCGAGATAGGCAAGAAGTTCGGAAAGAATTCGATGCAAATATTCCAGGACTATAGAAAACTCGCAGAGGACAAGGTACGTTCAAACGAAGAGGCAAAGAAGGTTAAGGCTGGAAAAGACATCGTGCTCGGCAGCGTCAACATACCCGCGTCCTTTTTCACTATCAAAGAAGAACTTCCGTCCACCATTATCGCCACGGAAAGCACAGTGTGCACGTGCTATGTTAACGTGGAAATAACGGAAGCCATAGAATCCGAAGGCTTCGCACGAGAAGCAATCCGCAGAGTTCAGGAGATGCGCAAGGAATTAAATCTTAACGTAGAAGATTTTATAAAAACAAAAATCTGGACAAGCAAAAAAATAGAAAATTTTCTGAATAAATGGAAAGAATTCATCGGTAACGAAACAAGGAGCAAAGATTTGAAGATAGCAGAAATAAAAGACGGCGATGCGTTCTCTGATGAAATCGATTTAGACCATAAGAAAATGAGAAAAAATTGGAACGTAGAAGGAGAAAAAATCGTAATAGAAATCTTGAAGAATTAGTATTATTTTTACGATTTAGAATGTTATAAACCGATGTGTGAACTGTTGTAGAAGTAAAAAAATAAATAAAAATTATAAACAGAAAAAATGATATTACCAGATATTATTATTTAAAACAAAAAATAAAGCCAGAACGGATTGATTAATCGGGGAAATATTTTCGTAAATTAAAGATCAAATCAATCTCGCCTGCTTAGCAGGTTTGTACTCCAGCAGGGGCTTTATCATGTCGTCTTTTTCCATTACCGCTTTCACATCAGGTATGGAAACGTTAAGCTGTATCAACCTCGTCCTTCCGCCTCTTCCGAACGACACTACTCTTGCATTTATTATTCCGAGCATATCCAACTCGGAGATTAGTTCTGTGATCCTTCTTTGGGTGAGCGGTGCGGTATCGACTTGTTTGGACAGGAAGGAATATCTTGTATAAACTTCGCCTGTTGTTATATCAACGCCATTTTCTCTGCTCTCTTCATCCATCATTATGGAAAGCAAAACCAGTTTTGTCTGCATCGGCAGCGTGTGGATAACTTCGGAGATTCTGTCTCTTTCGATCTTGCTCTGGGCCTTTCGCACATGTTTTTCGATTACTGTTCTTCCCCCTTCGCGTTCAGCCAATTCTGCAGATTCCCTCAGCAAATCCAATGCCATTCTTGCATCCCCGTTTTCCTGAGCGGCAATCGCAGCGCACAACGGGATAACGTTCGAGTCCAACGCGTTTTCATTAAATGCAAGTTTAGCCCTCGCAGAGAGAATATCTTGAAGTTGCGTGGCGTTATACGGTTCGAATATGATCTCTTCCTCGCCCAGTCTGCTTTTTACTCTGGGATCCAGAAATTCTCTGAATTTTAAATCATTGGAGATGCCAATGATGTGAGATTTAGCGTTTTTTAGGGTGCTGGCCATCGTGAGAAGAGTGTAGAGCACGCCGTCACCGCTTTTGTAGAACAATTTGTCAATTTCATCAAGAACGATTGTAGTTACGCCGCCCCTGGCTTCCATTTGTTCCATTAATGTGTTGTAAACTTCATCCGTCGGTAAACCGGTTATTGGCAGTCTGCTGTCCCAGTCGCTTATAATCATGTTGGCGATGTGAGTCAATACACGATATGACGTATCCACAATGTCGCAATTGATATAGATGCAATTCACACTTTTGCTCAATCCATCTCCGGTTTTTCTAAGTTCGTTTCCTATATAGTTGACTACTGCAGTTTTTCCGGTACCTGTTTTGCCATATACGAAAATATTGGAAGGGGTTTTTTCCTTCAGAGCATCAACCAATATGGATGCCATATGATTTACCTGGGTCTCCCTGTGCGGCAAACTTTCAGGCGTATACGAAGACCTTAAAACCTCTTTATTTGCGAATATCTGGCCCTGCTCCAGAAATTTATCGAATAAGTCTCTCTCCACTCTCTCAATCTCCGCTAAAGTCTCCATAGGAAGAAAGGGTATAATACGCTAAGGGTATTTATATTTTCCTTGCAGGGATATCGATTAATGCCATCAGATATCGAAAAAATTCCAGTCCAAGCCAGTATCAAAATAAAGCGATTTAAACGAAAATATACGCTTTCGCCGCACCTAAAATAACAAAAAAATAAGAAATCGCCATTTTTTGACGTAAAAATACCCCATTGTTTCCTGTGGAAAATTGTACTTATTCTGTAATTATATTGTTGAAAATATGTTTAGTAATCGTTTTTATCATCTTTATTTTTAACAAAATATGTAACTGCCTTGCTCCATTTCTCTCCAATACTGGTGATTTTTATTATTTAAAAAAATACAACTTGATATCCAAAAGTGTGCGTATCGGCCGCACTTGCAGGTGATTAATTTTTGAATGTAATATTTTCAAACTCTTATATTGCAATGAATCTAAAATAGATATCGAGGTGCACCGTCCTTGCTTTTGTGATATGCAAACACTCATGGCTTTTCGTCCTCGTTTAGCAACCCTGTTGTTTCCTATGGAAATTTTAGAAATTTGTTACAAAAAATAAAAACATTTACTTTCTCCTTGGCGATGCAGAAAGACAAGTATAACGTGAAAAACAAGGCAAGCTCTGCGATCTAGAAAAACACCGATAAAACCAAGGCAAAACGATCTACATTTCAAAATTTTTATCTACATCCCAAATTTTCGCGCGCTTCTTTCCCATTCAATCCAGTCATGCAATTTTTACACACTTTTCCTGGGGGGTGATAACAATTATTGCACACTCTCGCACCGCATATCGAACAACCGTGCACCGCGCCCGGTTTTCCGCAAATATCGCAAAGCCCTAGCATAGAAAATAATTTATGTGCTTGTTACTATTTAGTGTTTGCTATTTGACGACTAGAAGAAATCGTTTCGCTTTAGCACATTGAAATTTAAAATAAATATCGATTTAGAATAGATATGGGAAATAAATCATATATTCAAGGATCGGGAGGAAAACAAAATGCATGAATATGACATAAAAAAAACACATCAAAAAGATATGGATGCGGGCAAGCTGGAAAACATTATCCGTGAAAATTTTGGGGCTGTAAAAAACGAGAATGGAAAACTAACGGTGTCCTTTGGCGGACTGTCCGAGTTGACAACATGGTTGACCGGAAACGGAAAAATCGCCGTGGAAACAAAGATGAATCCCAATGTAAGCAACGAAATTGCTGCGGATACGGTAAAGAGGTATAACGCATTCCTTTTTGCAGTCACCGGTTTTACCACGAAAGAAAGGGCGAAGAAGGCGAAGAAAAGCAACTAGAGCGAAAAAAGCGAAGAAGGCAAAGAAAGATAATTAGTCGGCACAGATTTCGACCGACTGTCATAGATAAAGTCAAAAAAAATGAATAGCAACTGTCGATAACTGGGAGCATTAAATTTTTTCAGATAAAGCAACATGTCTGTTTCGCAAAATATAGGCGATTATTGATATTTAATCGAGGACAGTGACTGTCAAGTTAACACGACTTACGTGCCCTGCTAGCACATATTGAATATTTGCTTATCTTGACAGTCTCTCGAGGACACATTGAAAAATTTATAATATATTATTTATTGATCAAGATATTTTATTTACTTATTCCGCACTCTTCAAACTGTCGCGATACCTCTTTGCCAGTCCGACGTAAATATCCTTGTATTTATTCCACTGTGTTTTGTAGTCCTCGTTTACCGTGCCGATGATTTTCGCGGGGATCCCGACAGCAATATTTTCACCAGGGATCTGCTGGTTGTTCTTTACAACGCAGCCCTCGCCCACGACTCCCCACACGCCTATCTCCGCAAAATCACTCACTATCGCGCCCATGCCTATGACAGCTGAATCCTTTACTGTGCAGGTGTGGATTATTGCTCCGTGGCCTATGGTCGTTCTGTTTCCGATCCTGCAAACCTCGCCAGGTCTTGCATGCAGTACGCAATTTTCCTGGATGCTGTTTTCATCGCCTATGACTATAGTCCCATAATCTCCCTTTATCTTTGCGCCCGGACCTATGAAACAGTTTTTGCCGATCGTAACATCGCCGATAATCTCGGCGCTTTTAGATATGTACGTTCCCTCCCCGACCTTTGGGGTTTTGCCTTCGAATGTGTATATTGTCATAAGTTCACCATTTTATTTTTTTAGATTTAATTCACCACTTCATGTTTTTAATTTTAATTCACTATTTTATGTTTTTAAATCTTTATGCCATTTTTTCTATGTGTTGCAACTACAACTAAAAACGGTTATATTTAATTTTCCAATCCAGCCCGGTGCTATAGTGAATTTAAATAATGGCATGATGATACAATATCAATATATCAAAAACATCGTGGCCGATTTATGCAATACAACAAGCAGATGGAAGATATTATATACCTTAAAATATATAGAAAAGATGTGGTCTAAATGCAGAATTATAAATTTAGAGTGATCGTAGAGCAAGACGAGGATGGCATTTACGTTGCCACCGTGCCCGCGCTGAAAGGTTGTCATACGCAGGCTAAAACGTTAGACGAACTTATGAAAAGAACAAAGGAAGTTATTGAACTATACGTAGAACATCAGAAGAAGAAGGTTGTAGATATTGTAAAACTAAATTTTGTCGGCTTGCAGGAGCTTGAGATTAGGGCATGACCTAGTTATCCCCTATAAAACATAGGGTACAAAAACAGCTATAACCACACCTTTGTTTCTTCGTATCTAACATTAAATTTCCTAAACAAATCTGCAACCTCGGAGCTTTTGGCCGCGGGAACAAGAAACGCGCCATCACCTATCTTTTTGCCGAACTCTCCGACGAGTCCCTTGGCAGTGTTCACATATTTTTTCTTACCCACTATTTTCTCTACTTTATAGCCATAAAGCATTCTATGGATAGCCATCTTGTTTTTTGGTTTTAGTTTTTTCATAGAATATGACACAATGATGTACGGTTTTAGTTCTGGCTCGTATATTTTAGTGCTTGGTCTTGCCCAAATCACAATGCCGTTTCTTGCAACTTCCCACATGAAATCTGCATCAACTTCCTTTGACCTAATATTACTAAATACGAAAGCAAAAGACCTCTGTGATTTGTGTTTCTTTACTATTTCAGATGCGATTTTATGCACGATATCAACTTCCTCACCGACCTCTGGATTATGTGCCGAGTCAAAGACAAGTAGAATATCAATATCGCTTTTTTTACTTATGTCTCCTGTAATCGCGGAACCGAACAGAACGGCTGCTACAAGATCTGGAATTTTCTCTGCCTCATCCACAAAATCGATTATTAAAGGTTTGAACTCCTGTGCAATCATTCCTTAGCCCACCTCTCTATATCTTCGATTATCTTTAGGCATGCTTTTATTATTTCACCATCGCCTTTGCCGCCATACCATCTGCCCTGCCTGTAAGTCTCTAATTTTTCGAACATTATTGCAATGTTGTCTTCTCCCCGATCACGCAGCTGTGAAGCCATGCCAGTATGCGTATCTTTATGTAGTTTATACTTCTTTTCCATGCCGTAAGAGATGAGATGTTGGGCGGCACCATAGGCTAACTCTACAACGGCTGCAACATCTTCATCTGTATGCCCATTTATCAATCTCTCAATACTCTTCTTTATGCTATCTGCTTTATGGAAATGATCCTCTTTTTTCATTGCATGCACGTCCTTTCTGTTATGCGGTAACAGAATTACAGGAAAATAAGCTTTTCTGTTATTGCGTAATAGAATCAGGACTTTTGCAAATTTTGATACTGGCTAATTTATGGTGAAAAACATCCCGATAAAAAAATTGCAAAAGTTAAGAGAATCCTATCGCCATACTTTCGAGTGTGCAGGGTACACTGAAGAATTTAAAATTGCAAGTAAAAGCTGTTTTTATACGTTGCTCTGCACAATGAGAGTAATACGAAAATATATATCTGTAAAAACAGATTGGATGGTGGGATACAATAAAGGTAGCGGGATGAGGGTGAAATGCCAAAACCGAAAGGAGAGAAAAGTATTTTTGATTACATAGATTTCGAAAATACCTACCCCACGCTCCCATGGTGGAAAAAAATAATTTATTTTACCATAGTTTTGGTTATTGCTTTTCTTATTGTAAGTTGTATTCAGTGTCCCAATTTATTCGTGGGCGATTGGTCTTTACCGACCAAGATAAACATAACTGGCGGGGATCGTGATGCTGCGATGATTGGTGCAGTAGATTCTGATAATGATAGCTTGTATATCTGTACCTCCGACAATTCAGGAATTGACGTGCATACATATGCGATTTATTTCTATAAAGTCGATAAACGAACAGGTGATGTTCAAGCAAAAACTAAGATCTCTAGTGGCGGTGGAGACATCGGGTATGTTTTGTTATACACTTATCAAGATAATGCAATAATAGCATATGATGCTGGATTTCATTATTCTAACGGTACGCTAAATTTATTAAAATTGAATAAGAATGGTAATATATTAGAAAATAAAAAGAACCTTATAGAAAATGTTAGCATTGTTAAGGTCGATAAAGACACTGGAAATATGCATGTATTGACAATAGAAAATAATACAAAATATCACTGGGAAGTGGATGCCAGTTTCAATATAATAAAAGTGCGTGAACTTTTAGATAACATCACCGTTTCCAGTTATTATTCTGCCATAAAAACAGAAAACAATAAGATTTTGATTTTAGGCAGTGGTTTCGTAGACAAAAATAACGTCGTGCATAATTTCTCCAAGGGCGCGTTTACCTGGGTAACTAATTATTGTCGCACAGATTTAAATGGAAGAGTCCTATTTTCAAAATCTTTCAATTTACCTTATGATATTTTTACTTTTACAGATTACGATGGTAACGATCATCTCGCGTATTTTGAAGGCGAAAATCTGATTTATTTAAAGATCGATGGGGCGGGAAATGAACTTAAGAGTGTAGTGTTATCATCTTTAGATGCGGCTAAACACTGCTCACATATTGTTTTTTATTCTGATAGTACTGGTCAGCATATTTTCGTTCAAAGCCATTCGGGTTTGTTTTCTTACGGATTTACTTTTTGGCTGACGACTGATGATGCCAAAATACAATCTGACATCTTTAATATTGTGGAATTTCATTTAATCTTTCTGTTTATATCTTTACTGCTGTTCTGCTGGGTGGCTTTAAAAACATTTAGAAACGCTTTATTGCTGTTCATTTTGTTGTTTTTTGGTTGCATATTTTTGTTTATGTTGTGCTTCAACAGCTATGTGGAGGGTATATCATTTTTTGGATTACATATACCTAGTTTTCTTTTATCACTCATTCTACCTCTTGTTTTTTTGTTTGTAATACCTTGCGTAGTGGTGGCAATTATATATTATTGCGTATACAAAACGTAACGATCTAAAAAACTAAATGATGTTATACAATCATTTGGTCATCCGACATTTTTAATCCCCCATTTTTCAACACTCTTAAATATATCTTAAAGCATTAGGTGTTGATGCAATTCTTTGGGAAAAAATTGCCTCGGCCAATGGTTGTTCTTTTCGTAGCAGGATTCATCATACTCTCGATTGCTCTTGCTGGCCTGTTCGTATTTGAAGAAAACGAATATTCGCAGAATCTGATAACGTATCATGTCACTTGGAATAAAACAAGCGGAAACGTAGCTTCTAGAACTGGCAGCACATCCCAAAAAGAAACGTTGAATGAAAAGATCACAGTATTCCAAACAAACCTAACCCAGCTTTATTTTAACATCACGTTAAATGATAAGTCCAAACTTTCCAGTATCAACACTGCGGAGATAAACGTCAAGATAACAGCGCCGAACGGTTCTGTAGCGTACGATAAGAAACTTACCTCTGGTGCGGCAGTCAGTGTTAAAATTCCTTTGAGCGCTATGCCGAATCAGAATGAGATAAAGGCCACTTCAGAGAAAGACGCAATCAATTCACTTTCCGACAAATATGAGACAACAGACGGCTCAGGCATATGGAACACGCAGATATCCTATAAACGGACGCTGGACACCAGGATCTATGGGCCGGACGACCGCATCGAATATAAGATCGCAGTTGGATTTGAAAATTACAACGCGACTATAAAGAAGTAAAAAGTAAAAAAAATTTAGGAAAGTAAGAAGTAAGAGATTTAGGAAATTCCACCTCGAAAAATAGCAAAAAGAAGATAACAGACGCGTAGAAAATTCAGGGAGTATAACACAATGAATGGAAAAACTTTGATAGACGAGTGCAAAGAACGATATTTCATCTCAAAAAGAGTCAAAGATATTCTCCACGATGTCGAAAAATCCAAGGGACAATTCAAAAGAACGCTCGGAGTGTTCGACATAACCACGCTGGGAATCGGCGCAATAATCGGTGCCGGAATATTCGTTCTTACTGGCACTGCCGCGGCAAGGCACGGCGGTCCGGCAATAGTGCTCTCGTTCGTAATTTCTGGGATAGCGTGCGCGTTTGCGGCTTTGTGTTATGCTGAATTCGCGTCTATGATCCCCGTATCCGGAAGTGCTTATACTTATTCCTATGCCACGATGGGCGAACTTGTCGCATGGATAATCGGGTGGGACTTGATACTGGAATATTCGCTGGGAGGGGTGGCGGTATCTATCGGATGGTCTGGATATTTTGTCAATCTTTTGGCAGGAGTAGGTATAAACGTACCTGTGTGGATGAGCGGCGCCCCGGGTTCGGTTCCGGGAGCGATAATAAACATCCCTGCGATGCTGATCGTCCTGCTTCTCACTGCGATATTGATAGTCGGTGTAAAAGAATCCGCGAAATTCAATAACATTATGGTTGCAATAAAATTGACGGTTGTCGTCTTCTTCATATGTGTTGGTATGTTTTTCATAGCGCCTGCAAACTGGTCCCCGTTTGTACCGTTTGGCTGGGGCGGAATAATGACAGGCGCGGCGATAGTGTTCTTCGCTTACATCGGTTTTGATGCTATTTCTACTACCGCAGAAGAAGCCAAAAATCCGCAAAGAGATTTACCGCGGGGAATAATTATCTCTTTGGTGGTATGCACTGTACTTTACGTCCTCGTAGCGTTGGTTCTCACCGGCATTATTTCGTATACTGAACTGGACGTTCCGCACCCGCTCGCTCTCGCATTTAATAAAATACTGCCGGGGGCTTCATTAATAATATCTATAGGTGCAATTGCAGGCATAACATCCGTATTGTTGGTCGGCCTCCTCGCACAGCCGAGGATATTCTTTTCGCTTTCAAGAGACGGCCTTTTGCCAAAACAGTTTTCAAAGATTCACCCGAAATTTAAAACACCGTATATTCCGACAATGATCACTGGTCTTATCGTAGCATTGTTCGCAGGATTTCTCCCTATAGGCACTGCTGCAGAACTCGTGAATATAGGTACGCTCTTCGCGTTTTTGCTGGTCTGCCTCGGCATACCCATATTGAGGAAAACGCAGCCTAATGCAAAAAGACCTTTTAAATGCCCTCTTGTTCCGATAATTCCTCTGCTTGGAGTATTGTTTTGTATCTACCTTATGTTAAGCCTTCCGATGCTCACATGGCTTAGATTCTTTGTATGGTTTGGTATTGGACTCATAATATACTCCAGTTATGGATACGCCAACAGCGAACTTGCGAAGAAAATGGGAAGAAGGAAAAGGCAATAATTTTATTTTTATCTAAAAATTTGAATTTATGTTATTTTTATAAATAACTTTTACCCTCTAATATTGCCTACTGACTACACCCAAATCTTTAAGTATGATTATGCTAATTACGTTGATGGTTGGGAGTACGTTACCGGGTGGGAGTGAAGACGATTTTATGATTGTACCCAAGATACTTACTGTAATAGCCATTTTTAATAAGCTATCTTCTTCGTATGTGAGAGTTCCAGACTTAGAAGACGCCGCGATGCACTTTTTCATTTCACATCAACTTGGTTACAATGGACTTCTGGGAGGTTATTAATGTATTTAAAGGAAATTCACCTTGAAAATTTCAAATCCTTTGGAAAGAAAGTGGTCATACCATTTCTTGAGGGATATACTGCGATTACTGGTCCAAACGGAAGCGGTAAATCCAATATATGCGATGCCATCCTGTTTGTGCTCGGGCCAAAGAGTCCAAAAGCGATCCGGGCCGGAAGATTGACGGACTTAATATTTAAGGGTGGGAAGGACAAAAAACCTGCTAAATTTTGTGAAGTCACTTTGGTGTTTGATAATACAGATAGAACCGTTCCGATAGATACCGATACGGTTTCCCTTACCAGATACGTTAACTTCTCGCACACTATTGCCGAGAACTATTATAGCCATTTCTATGTAAACGGCAAGCCCTCCTCCTTGTCTGAATTTGAGAATCTGCTGGCGCATGCCCGAATCTCAGCCGACGGGTACAACATCGTCCAGCAGGGAGACATTAACCGGATAACCGGGATGACCAACATAGAACGGAGAAAGATAATAGACGACGTTGCGGGAATAACAAAATTCGACAGCGACATCGAAAAAGCGGAGACAAAGAAAAAGGCGGTCGAGGAGAACCTGAATACCATCCGTGTTTTGCTCGAAGAAATCAAACGGCAGTTATCGGGTTTGGAAAAGGAAAAAGATGACGCACTGAAGTATAAAGAACTGGAGGAGAAACTCTACAAGGCAAAAGCACAGATGGCTCACAAGAAAAAAGATGCGATTACTGTAGATATAACCAATACAAATCTCCAAGTAAAGAATACCGAACTTGAAATAACGGAATGTGAAAAGAAACAGAACGAACTTTCCGGGCAGTTAAAAGAAATCGAGGATAAATTAAAAGAGACCGATAATAAAATTATGGAACTCGGCGGCGATGACGCCAAGCAATTAAAGGAAAAGATAGACGCGCTGAGATTAGAACTTGCAAGGGCTACGGCCGGGATATCCAGCAGCGAGGACAGTATCAGCAAACTGAAAGTGGACAGAAGCAAGGCGATTAACGATATAAAAAACGTAGAAAAGGAGCTTACAAAACATTCGTCAAATAAGGGGAAAATAGAAACCGACCTGACAAACAAAAAAAGAGAGTTGGAAGAGAAACAAAATGAATATAACCGTTTGGTGGATGTTGCAACGAAATCCAACGCCAGCATCAGTATGCTGCAAAGGGATGTATCAAAAATAAAAAAGGAAATAGATGAAAAAGAGCTAGAGGTTCACAAGCTGACGTTAAACGCGGATAATTTTGCCAAGAACCAGCAAAGCCTTCAGGAGCAATTAGGATTACTAGAAGAAGAAAAAAACAAGTTAGAATTTGGTTTGAAGGATGCGCGTTGGAGACTTAACGAGTTAAAAAAAGAGACCAAAGGTGCCGGTTCGGGTTTAAAGGGAAAACAGGAAGAATTATTCAAAGTGGTTAATAAAGAGAGAGAGTTGAGCAAAGAAGCAAACAGAGTGGAAGAAGTAATCGTATTATTGCATAGAGAATATGCAAAATTGAACGCCGAGAAGAAAGTCGCAGACAACATGCAGCATGGTGGTTACGACAATGCAGTAAACGCGATTACTGAAGCAAGGAACAAGGGGTTGTTAAAAGGGATTCACGGCACTGCCGCAGAACTCGCCACCATCGATAAGAAGTTTGAAAGCGCACTTACGGTGGCCGCCGGCAGAAGAATGCGATCTATTGTCGTGGACAACGACGAAAGCGCCGCAAAGGCCATATCTTATCTGAAACAGGGCAAGTATGGGCGGGCAACATTCCTGCCTTTGAACAAAATGGTCCCGAATAAACCAAGCGGCAAAGCGTTGATGGTCGTCAGAAGCCCGAACTCACATGGCTTTGCAATGGAATTGATAAAATTCGAAGAGGAGTACAAACCTGTTTTCTGGTATGTTTTCGGAGATACGATTGTTGTCGAGGACATGAACACCGCCAGATCGCTGATGGGCGGCGTGAGACTGGTAACCTTGGACGGTGACTTGATAGAAACGAGCGGCGCCATGACCGGAGGGGTTTTGGAAAAAGGACTGCCGAAGTTTGGAGCGCAAGTCCAGAACGAACTCGACAGAATAGGCGTGGAATTGAGAAAAAACGTTGAATTAAAGGAACGGTTAAACGAGGAGCTGAAAACGCTTATCGATACGAGAAAGGTGCTGGAAAACGAGCTGCTAGGTGTTGGAAGCAAAGAAGCAACCCAGAAATCTGAAACCGAACTGCATGAAAACAGAGTAAAAGATATCACCGTTCTCTTGGAAAATCATAAAAAGAGATATGGGGAAATAAACAAAGAACTGGAAGAAAATGAAAAAAATCACATAGCGAACACTACAAGAATAGAAGAAATTACAAAAAACATAAAGAAACTGTCATCTGAGAAAGAAGAGAAGGAAAAATCAATTTCCGATGCAACCTCAAAAGAGCTGGGCACCAAGACAGAAAAGATCCGGGAATCCCTGACCACCGGAAAAGAAAAAGTGATGGAATCCGAGAGCTCCCTTCAAACAGTGCTTTCTCAAATCAAGCTGCATGAAGAGAGAAGAAACGAGATAAGCGATAGACTGAATAAGATAGAAAGCGACATTAAAGAAAATTCAGAAAAAATCGAAGTGTCGAAGAAAAACAAAGAGAAATACAACAAGGAATTAGACGCCTTGGTTATCGTAGACACAACCATGAATAAGGAGCTCAATAAATTACAGAACAAGCGAAACGAGATGTACAAGGAAAAGGTAGGGCTCGAAAGCCAAAAGGACAATAACCGCACGCAAATAGAAACGAAGGGAGATTTCATAATAACTCTCCAGAGCAAATTGACTGCTTTGGGGGACAAATTCAAGGAAATCGAGGACGAATTAAAGTTGTACAACGTCCAGATAGCCGAAAAGCTGCCTTCCATGGAGCATTTGAAAGACACGATTTTTGAGTGCGAAAGCGCGATAAAGGACATCGGCCAGGTAAACATGCTGGCAATAGAAAAATACAACATCGAGCATAAAAGAAAAGAAGAATTTGAATCGGAACTTGCAAAATTGGAGAATCAAAAACTGGATTTGGTTAATTTGGTGGATGAGGCGAAGAAGAAGAAAAAGGAAGGTTTCTATAATGTATTCGATGCGGTTAACGGCAATTTCAGATCGATATATGAAGAATTGTCGGGCGGCGGCACTGCAGATCTACTTCTTGAAAATCAGGAAATGCCGTTCGAGGGCGGGTTGATAATCAAAGCCACGCCCAAGGGCAAGAAGACAATGCGATTGGAAGCCCTGTCCGGCGGAGAAAAGAGTTTAACCGCACTGGCACTCATATTTTCTATACAACAATATGCACCCTCGCCGTTCTATGTCTTGGACGAAGTGGATATGTTCCTGGATGCAGTGAATGCTGAGAACATCGGACGAATGATAAAGAAATACTCGAGAAGCGCGCAATTTGTGGAAATATCCCTCAGGAAAGTTACGCTGAAAGAAGCAGAGCACGTATACGGCGTAACGATGCAAAAGGAAGGAGTTAGCGAGATAGTCGGAAATGTAAACATCAAGGACATAAAGGATGTAGATGCCGCTACGGCATCCGTTACCGTAGAAAAGACAATCGGAGAGATCGGCAAAGTCAAGGTAGGCACCAGCAGGGTTGTAAATACTACGGAGTTTACTGAGTTAGGGGATGGGAGATAACATGAAGGCAATCGAAAATAATATAGAGAATAGAAAGATAAACGAGGAGCACCTCGAAAATTATCTATTGTTCCATAAAGCAATAATCGGCGACGACGAAGACGGAAAAAGAATAAACGAATACATGGAAATCGTCAAGGGACTGAAGGAGAACACAGGTATATCCATCGAAGATCCCTTCGACAGGTACATAGCAATAACATTCGAACTGATTGTCGACCATCAGCTAAATCCCTGGAACGTGGATCTGGTAAAGTTTTCCTCAGAATACCTAACAAGAATAAAAAAGGAAAAGAACATGGATTTAGTCACCGCCGGCTACATACTTTACATGGCTTGGTCTATATTAAAGATGCAGACAGACGAAGTCCTGTCCAAGATTCAACAGAGTGAGCAGGCTAGCCTGGACGACGGCAGCGATATCGGCTGGCAGGCAAACACCAGTGACGAGGACTTTGATTTTACGAACAGGATTCTAAATTCCGATATCCCGCCGTTCCAAGAAATGGTTTGGAGAAAGGGCAAAAGGCCTGTAACATTGATGGAGCTCACTGGCGCGTTCGAGGAAGCGAGAAAGGACGTGGAGCTTCACCACATTTCCGAAGAAAAAAGAAAGGAGCTTGTATTGAAAAACAAATTGCTCGGCAAGGAATACATTCAGGGGATGCTGCATAAGGAAAGCATAGAAGACGATATGAGCGTCACTTGGAGTCGTATATGCAAGTTCAACGGACACCCCATACCATTATCGCACCTGTACACGCCGGATCAGGAAGACAAAATTACGGTCTTTGTCTCGTCTCTTTATCTGGCATACTACAGATTTGGCAGGATAAACATGTGGCAGAGCGAGTTCCCCTACGGCGAGATTTTCATAAAAAATATCGCCGAACCGGGAAAAACGGAAAAAATAACATAGTATCTTTTTAACTCTTGACTGCAGGCAGGTTATGCAAATGGACTACAAACATATAATCGAAGCGGCCTTATTTTCAGCCGGAAGACCCCTCTCCGTCAAAGAAATCCAGGATGCAACCGGTTTAGAAGAAGTGTTAGTAAAGGAGTCGTTAAAATCATTGCTCTCGGAATATAAAAATCGCGACTCTGCAATTGAGATAGCGAAGGTCGGTGAAAAATTTGCGATGCAGGTGCGCCCGAAGTTTGCAAATTATACAACAAAACTCGCACAAATGGACGTTCCTGTGAAGCTATTGAAGACACTGGCGCTTATCGCATACCACCAGCCTATCAAGCAGAGTGACCTTCTCGGAATGCTTGGCCCTAAAGTATACGATCATGTACACGAGATTCAAGAGCTGGGGCTAGTCCATGCAAAAGAATTCGGCAGAACAAAATTATTGACCACGACAAACCGCTTTTCGGAATATTTCGGCATAGACACGACAGACAAGGTAAAGATAAAAAAATGGCTTGCGGAGAAGACTGGAATAAAAATCGAAAAAATGGAAAAGGCGATAGAAGAGTTCGAAAATCACAAATGAATGCAGATCGGGGGATATCCAACATTCTACTTTTATTAAATGATAGTTTAATTTTAGTATGGAAATTATAGAATTAAGATTTAATTTTAGTAAGGTTTATATATACTCAGCCGCATATATGACGATATGTACGTCGAACGGGATATCACGGAAAAATTTGACAGATTGCTTGCTGCATATAGTATCATAGCGGTGGTTGGCGCGAGACAGGGAGGAAAAACAACATTCCTCAAGGAGCAGATGAAGCACTTGAATGCGTCATATATCTTGTTCGACGACCCCGACGCAAGGACGCTATTTGACGACGATATAAAAAAATTTGAGAAACAGTACATCGAGGGCCGTGACGTGTCGGTGTTGGACGAGGTGCAGTATTGCAAGGATTCTGGAAAGAAATTAAAGTACCTCGCGGATACTGGCAGACGACTGTGGATCACATCTTCATCCGAGATTATCTTGGGGAAGGAAGTACTCTCCTACCTTGTGGGCAGGGTATCAGTTCTTCGGCTCTACCCATTCTCGCTAACCGAATTCCTAGATGCTGTTGGGCAAAAGGTAACAACGCCTGCAATCCTCGAACGGAGTATATGGGAGCACATGACCTACGGCGGTTACCCCAAGGTTGTGCTTACCGCCGATGTGGAAATGAAAAAAACCATCCTTGGGGATTTGTACGAAACAATGGTTCTAAAGGACGTTGCTAGGACATTCTCGATAGATGACATAAGGACACTCGAGGAGTTCGCGAGATACCTTTCTGTGAACATAGGCAACACAATATCCTACGAGCATGTTTCAGGGGACATAAGGATATCGTTCCCCACGCTGAAAAAATATTTTGACGCCCTGGAAAAGAGCTACATGATCGTCAGGGTTCCCCCATTCTATACTAACAAGAGCAAGGAGATAACCAAGCAGCCGAAGGTGTATTTTTTGGATACTGGATTAAGAAATGCCATCGCCAAAACTTTCAATCCAATTCCAGACGGGAAGATGTTTGAGAACTACATACTGTCGGAAATTGTCAAAATGGGCTTGACGATCAAGTACTGGAGAACCAAAGCAATGGCCGAGGTTGATTTCATAGTCGAAAAGGACGGCAAGCCGATTCCGATAGAAGTAAAACTACGGGCAGAGCCGCCCAAGATAGAGCGGAGCCTGCGTTCGTTCATTTTAACATATAAGCCGAAGACGGCATTTGTCGTGTATTATCACCATCACGATGCAGGAAAAGAAACGGAGAGCGTGAAGATAAACGGCTGCAAGGTAGTATTCACGGACGTTCTCGGGCTGGAAAAAATGCTGGCTATATAAATGTCAAATTATTTTCCAGACGTCTCTTCGATTCCGCTATCTATACAAACAACCAACACCATGCATATCTTGGATGGGGCAATATATCGATGGGCGCGTTAGGCAGCGAGGCGCAGTTGTTTGCGATACCGGATCCTGAAGAAATGCAAAACAAGATATTAAGATTAGTTACCGCAAAAAGAAAGAAAGAGCACTTAACATTCTAATCTATCGAGTTAACGCGTAATAAAAAGTAAAATAAACTATAATGAATTAATTCATTTTTTATTTATTTTATCTATATAGTATAATAGTATAACAGATAGGTCGAAAAATAAATCCTTTTATAATCCTGATGCATATCGTTACGTGTCTATGCCCCGCCTGCCTGCGATATTGGTGATACTTGTTATTTTAACGCCGAGCATCCTTATCTTATCCCCTCATGCTCTGGCAAATTATTCTGTTCCCGCTCTGAATGAAAATTATTCTACTCCTGCTTTGAACGACAACGAGATCCCTTCTATTTTTGAAAAATACTTGAATAAAACAAATTCGCCTGACGTATACACATACGACGCCAGCATTCCCGGCTCCGCATATCTATATTATCTAAACGGCTGGACATACCTGCATCTCGAAGGAAGCCCCAGGCAGATTGGCTACCAATATGGTTACATTTTGGCGAACAACATAAGCTATGCCATGGGAGCGTACGAGCGTCTCCTGATACACCAGGACAGGGACTGGTCCCACCTTCGCAACAACTCGATGAGTTTTTGGCCAAACATCCCTGATGAATACCGCCAGGAGATGATAGGAATAGCGGACGGCCTAAATGCAAGGGGCGCAGTTTTTCCAGGCACCAACAGGCAGCTCGACCTTATTGACGTGGTCGGAATGAATGCCGCAATAGACATAAGTTACCGTGATGCAGACATTGCCAAAAAGAAGGCGAACCTTCCAAAACTTGGGAACGGGCTTTCGATACTGAACGACTCCGTACTGGGTGGTTCTGTGGAACTTTCCGCTGCGCTGGCCGCAGATGGCCCGTCCTATTCTATTGCCGACAACTGGGCTATCTCGAATCCGTGCCTTGCCGACGGAGAGGGGAATAACGACGTCGACATTTACGATTCCTGCTCCGGATTTGCGGCCGCAGGGGACGCGGTCGCCGGTGGGGGCGTTCTGATAGGGAGCGAGACCTGGTTCGGATACTATTTGGGAACGTCTTATATGTTCTTTTTGGACATTGTCCCTGAGAGCGGCTACCATGTCCAGTTCCAGACATTCGCCGGAATGATATGGTCTAGCACAGACTGGTACGTCAATTCGGCAGGAATCGCCTTTGCCGAGACCACTGTCGGTTCGGGGGCTTATAATTATGATAAAACTCCTGTTTTCGTCCGCGCGCGTAAGGCTGCGCAGTACGGCAATTCCATTGACTCGGTCATCGATATACTGCGGACTAACAGCAACGGCGCATACGGAAATGACTGGCAGATGGTAGATGCAAAGGCAGGCGAGGCTGCGATATTGGAGCTCGGGGCTACAGCATGGGGCGTAAAGCGAACCAAAAACGGCTTTTTGGGCACGTGCAATTTTCCGTGGGATCCAGGTGTCAGAGCGGAGCTGGGTTTAGACCCCTCTTTCAACGAGAGCACGACAGTACCGAGATGGGACCGCCTTTTGCAATACGAAAAACAATATTATGGAAAATTCGACATATATACCGGCAGAAAACTGCTTTCTGACCATGTGAACGGCAAGACAGGCGAGGACAAGCCAAACGGAAGTAGCTCGATGTGCGGGCATTACGAGGTCAGGACCGTAAATCCGTATTGCCACGGCTCGCTTGATGCAAAGGTTGCGGATTCCAGAATAATATTGAATATGGAAACCTACGGCGCTGTTGGCCATCCTTGCGGTACAGATTTTAATGCCACCGAACTTTTGAACAAAAACGCCAATCTTTCGTGGACAAAACCCTATCTCGTAGACTTGAAGGCATATCCCTGGACAGATATTGCGAGACTGCAAAATTTCAAGATAAAAGTGCAGCATGAAAACGGCTTGCCTGCAAAAGGCGTATGGGTGGAATTCACGAACAGCGTAGATGGCAGAAAAAGCGTTATGCCCACGGACGAGAACGGAATAATCGATTTTGGAAAGGTTACGGCAGGGCCTTATGACATCAATGTTTATGTCGACGGACACAAGAACGGCAGGGTGATATCAAAGCATGTTGTAGTCGAATACGATATGGAGCCAGTGATCACGATATCGAAAGAGCCGAGCGCATTTAACAGCCCGCAGGCGGTTGCGTTTTACATATTCGTATTGGTGGCGGTTACGGCGTATGTTTGGCATAAAATGACACGAAAAAGTAGGCAAGAACTCGGAGAAAAATAAAACACAAGCATTGTCTGATTTTAAATCACTCGCTCTTACTCACAACAACTACACCCACCAATATGATAACCATGCTTATTAACGCAATACTATTTTTCAGAATCATATACTCGCCCAAGAACACGACTGACCCAAGCTCGGTCGCTATAAAACCAACACCAGCCATTATGGGAAACACTATTCCAGATTTTCCGAGCCTTAGGGAAATAAAAGTGAAAACGCCTGTCAATGCCAAAAGCACGATCGTTGCCCAAAACATCGGGCTGGACGTTGCGAGGTGCCATAATGTGTAGCGGTCCCATTCATAAAAATATCCCGCTCCGGATATTGCGGATTTAAGGGCAACCGGGATAAGCCCTGCAGTTATGCCTGTGGCGATCGCGGTTGCTATTCCTTTTTTATTGTCGATATTTATGCTATTTTCCCGCCATATTTTTTTCATTTACATCCTCAACCGTCTGCCGAATAATTTATTTTTTAATTATTATAACTATTAAACAGTATAACCTATTCCGAACAGCATGATTCCGAGCATGATCAACACAATTCCAATAAGCTGGTTCTTTTTGACCTTCTCTTTTAGAATAAAGGACGCGGAGATTATCTGCGCAGGAAACATAACTGTGCTTACTGCTCCGACTATAGTTATCAGCGTCATCGATATCGCAGTCATATAGAGTGCGAATCCCACAATCATGAGAATCGCGGCGATAATAAAGTGAAATCTGGTCGCAAGCCTTCGGATTGTGGCGAACGAGAATGTGCGGTCTACAACTGTATCGTCGATAGCACGTTTTAATAGTGGTATGCACACTCCCCACAACGCAGCTGAAAATCCGATTAAAAATAATGGGAAAATACTGTTTATGTCCATCTCATTGTCTCCTTTAAGTTAAACAACGATCTCTCTCACAGAATCCCAAACTCCCTCCATCTCTTTTTAGCCCTCATAAATTCGGGAAGCAGTGCTCCGGTCCTTAATCTCTCGCTCCAGTTAAATTCCCAGGGCTTTCTCGGTAATTTTCCGGTCAACTTCGCCAATATCGTTCGTACATCATTAATGTTGTTTTCATCTATTTCGCGAACCTCGAGGATATGCAATATGCCGCCGTGATTGGGTGCCATATCATATGCATCAATAGTAAACGGCGAGGGAGTTTTTATCGAGAACCGAAATACATACGCAGATTTCGGGAGAGGCAATACAAACGCGATTTTGCTATATCTTTTCTCTATGTTTTCTCTGGAAAAATCGAATTTTAACTCCTCTAAACATTCACGCAAGAAGCTGGCGACGGTCGTGGCATCGAACGCTATCGCCGCTTTCCACACGTTTTTGACAGTGGTCATATCTATCGCTTAAAGGGAAAACAGCGTACTGGTATAAATACAAGACGTAACTTGTCGTGCAATCGCTAGATTAATTGGCGTGCTCTAACTTTATTTGAAGATAGCACGTAAAAGCACTTAGTGAATATACTAATTCAGATGCAAATCAAATTGAGAGAATTGTGTAGTTTCTTTGCAATAATACAAATATATATGAGGAAACAGATATAGAAATCAAGAAGGAAAGTGAAAACGATATGGAGACACACTATAATCGGAACATAGGCATCTTATTTGTTTTGTTGGGAGCGATACTATTAGTGGCGACTGCGCTAACTTATCCTCCGGTATATGTCGAAAGGATCATAGTAATAGTAGTTTGCTTAATTTTCGGAATATTGATGTTAAGCAGAAGACCATATTTTACAGTTACCGACAATGAAATTTTGATTAAGGCCTTAATCGGTCCAGCAAAAAAGACCTATAAAATAAACTCAATAGGGGATGTTGTCCGTGAAGGCAATAAATTATATATAATGCAAAATGGAAATAAAACTAAACTTCCAGTAAGTAAATTTATGTCGGACAAAAATGATTGGACTCACCTTTTAGAAAGTATAAAAAGCAAATAGATTTGATTTCACATAAATTTCTTCAGTGTCAACAGGTCTTCCAGAGACGCTTTTATCTTTATCTTCTTTAGGACATACGCTTTCATTGCCGACATCTCTTTGCTAAGTAATTTTTTCATAGTATCGTTATCGGATGATATGAGAACGTCAGGATTGTCAAGCGTGCCGATTGCAAAATCTGTGATTTGGCTGCTTTGCAAAACAAATTTATAAGATTTGCCATCCGTTATGTTTATCTGTACAGTTCTTTTAATGCATTCTATATCTTTCTGCAGTTCTTTATCCGTTTTACACTTCTCATTAAACTTTTCAATCGCGCTCTTTAGTAGTTCTTCCATAAAAATACACACTAGTGCTTAATATTGTTTTGGAATTGATCTATCTTTTTATTCCTTTCGGTATTTTGCTTGACTATTCTATCAACTGTCTCCCATGAATGTCGGGTGTGTGGCGGGAGCGTGTTTTTCGTTTTCACCCAGTTTTCCAAAAAGCTTATGGTTACTGGATCCGACGGGTATCCGCTGCCTATCGGTTCTCCGATTTGTTGTTCTATCTTTCTGATTTCCGCATCCCTCGTTGTTTTGGCAATTATGGAAGCTGCAGAAACAACTGGAAACAGCTCATCTGCATAGTGGGTGGATGTTAATTCTATCGGAAAATCGATATTCACCAGTATGTCACTTTTGAAGGTCATCTCATTCGTGTCTGCGGCATCCACAAACACTATATTCGGTTTCAATGCTTTGATAATCTCGGCAAACTTGTTCGCCTCTAGTTTGTTGAGCGTCATTGTTTTTCTCGCAGTATCTATCTCATCCGCGGATATCATCACTACCTTATATTCTGCAATTTTTTTGATCTCCTCCGCCAGCCTTTCTCGCTGTGCAGGTGTACATTTTTTAGAATCCCGGACATTTAAAGTCGTTAAAATGGAATCATCCTTTACCTTCACGCCTGCTACGACGAGAGGCCCCATTGCAGGACCACGGCCAGCCTCGTCTACACCACAGACACTGTGAAGTTCGGCGAGAGTCTGTTTCATTTTCGTTTCCGTACTATGTGTAGAATTAAAACTCACTGCTACCAGCACCTACATAAGTATATCGGTTTATAATCTTGTCGATTTATACGCAAATTTCTATTGCGCGAAACAACATCTCTAATTGCATAATCGTAATCCTAACACATTCGAGTTTTGTGAACGCGCAAAGTGTTCATAGAATGCAGGAAAAGCACCGGATGTTATCCCTCCCCACTCCCGGCCTTAAAAAATTAGTAAAAAGTCGTACCAAATAACTTAAATATATATATCTCCGTAAAATAGGGAGCGTGGGAGGGTAAAAACACACCAACATTTAGTTTATATACGTTCTTTGCATTGCATATTTAATGCATATATGCTTAGATATATTTATTAATTGATGAATAAATAATCAACAAATGGTTGATAACTATAAATGAACGAATGATCAATACTATAACAATGTACGGGTCGAGTGCATGAAGAAGAATAAGATTGATGCTAAAATAATAGTAACGCTGGGATCTATATTTTTAATTATACTGAGTCTTGTACAAATAGTAAATATTGATTCGACCCCTAGCTATCACGAAAATGAAATGAGCAAGTATGCTGAAAGGTCTGTTACTGGCACCAAATCAACACCTCTGGAACCATCGCTCGCTTATCCGATACCTGACCCATGGTCTGTAAACGAGGGGCTGAATCATACATTATATTTGAAAACGTACGAAGGATATGCGAACAGTAGTCTTATTACAGAAGAAGACCATAATAACCTAACATGGACTGTATACCAGCATAACGAAAGTGTAATAAAGAACATTACAGGCGAAAATTCATCCGCGGATACATTGACTTTCGTACCTGCGGACAATTGGTATGGCAATACAACTGTCGGGCTCAGGCTTTGGGATATTAATGGTGCGTATGTGGACACAATAGTTAACCTGACATGGTTGGCAGTTAATGAGCCACCGTATATTTCGCCCACAGTTCCAGATCAATACGGCCTGATGAACAATAATATCGTTTTGAATCTGACACCATACGAAAACGACACGCCCAACGAGAGCACTAACGCCAATCTGAAATGGTATGTTACATCCTATAACACTAGTGCAGTTAGTGCAATACTGGGGGAAAACTCTACAACCGATATTATTACTTTTGTCCCAAAGAACAATTGGTATGGCACGACTCATGCGACCTTGGTATTGTGGGACGAGGGTGGACTAACAGATTGGCAGGACATAAACCTAAGCTGGTCTGCTACTGGTGTTTTAAACATGATTACGATACCAAACCCCTATCCCGCGCTGGAAAACATGCCGATTGTATTGTACCTGGCATCCTACGAAGAAAACAATATTGGGACATACACTCACAATAACCTCACATGGACTGTCCCATCATACAACACGAGTTTTATAAAATATATTTTAGGTGAAAATTCCTCGGACGACAAGATTTCAATTGCGCCTGCGGATAATTATCACGGATCGACTAACATTACCTTGAGATTGTGGGGTAAAAACTCTACTAATATTTCCTACGTCGAACAGGTAATCAACCTTACCTGGTCATCCGTGAACGAGCCGCCTACAATAGTAGGCAATATTGGAGACAAGAGCGCACTGGAAGATGCGCCGATTGCCATAAATCTCACAGCATTCGAAAGTGATGTAGCAAACGAAAGTGTTGGCAGCGGTTTAGTGTGGTATGTGACATCATGGAATTCTACTGTGATACAGTACATCACGGGACAAAATAGCACAACTAACGACAATATAACATTTTATCCAAAAACAGATTGGTATGGCACTACGAACGTTACTCTGGTTTTAAAGGACGAAGGGAACTTAACTGATTATCAAGTAATAAACCTCACATGGACTCCAGTAAACGACAATCCGTACATCTCTCCATCTATCCCAACACCGTGGGCAGTGGACGAAGATACACCACTTATAATCGACTTCTCCGCCTACGAAAACGACAAGTACGGCGAGAGCGTAGCAAGCAACCTAACATGGTACGTCAGTTACGACAATACGAAAATCACATCCGCATCCGGCCAAAACAGTTCAACAGACATAATCAAATTCACGCCTGTAACAGATTGGTGGGGCAATACAACTGTAACGATGACTCTTATAGACGCAAACGGCACGACAGCAAACCAAACAATCACGCTGCAATGGCTGCCCGTAAGCGAACCGCCGTACATTTCGCCGGCAATTCCAGACCAAACAGCAAACGAGGACAACCCGATCACAATCACTTTAACAACCTACGAGAATGATTACTATTACGAGGACAACAACGCGAGCCTCAAATGGTATGCCACATCCTACGACACAAAATGCATAAAATACATCACAGGCGAGAACAGCACCAACGACATCCTGTCTATCTATCCCCAAGATTATTGGTATGGTACAACAAACATCACTTTCATATTATGGGACAGCGGCGGATTAAAGACATACCAGGTAGTCAACCTCACATTGAACAGCACAAACGACGGTCCTTATATATCTCCCGCAATCCCGACACCGTGGGCAGCCGACGAAAGCACACCGATTATAATTGACTTTTCGCCATACGAAAATGACAGGTACGGCGAAAGCAACGGCGCGGGCCTAAAATGGTACGTTTCGAGTTATGACAATTCCTATATCTCATCAATCAGTGGAATGAACAGCACTACGGACATAATCAAGTTCACGCCTGTAGCTTATTGGTACGGCTCTACGCAGGTTACTATGGTTGTTGAAGACGAGAACGGCACAACAAATACTCAAAACATCACGTTAACATGGTGGCCGGTTAACGACCCACCATATATTTCGCCTAACGTACCAGACCAGATCCAAAATGAAAATAGCGCAATTGCCATTACACTCACCACCTACGAACACGACCAGTTCGGTGAGAGTACAGGTACAGAACTCAGATGGTATGCCACTTCTTACGACTCAAGATACATCAAATTTATAACCGGCGAAAACAGCACTAATGATGTAATCTCTATATATCCTGTAGATTACTGGTACGGTACAACAAATATCACACTAGTTTTGCGTGATGTCAACGACTCTAAAGCATACCAAGTCATCAATCTTACATGGTCGCCAGTGAACTATCAGCCGTACATCTCGCCGACGATTCCCAACCCATGGCCGGTTGACGAAGACACACCGCTTATCGTAGATTTCTCTGCCTATGAAAACGACAGATACGGCGAAAGCGTAGCAAGCAACCTGACGTGGTACGCCTCATCATGGAGTTATTCTGCAATACAATCTATAATCGGTAACAACGATTCAACAGATATAATCAAGTTCACACCAGTGACTGATTGGTTCGGTTCAACAGCAGTAACGATGACTCTCGTAGACGCAAACGGTACGACCGCATCTCAAAGCATCACGTTGCAATGGCTGCCTGTAAGCGAGGCGCCATACATCTCGCCAGTTGTACCTGACCCGCCTGCTGTAAACGAGAGCTCTCCAAGTGTTCCTTCTCCGATAATCATAAATCTAACTGCCTACGAGAACGACCACATCTATGAAGATGATAATGCGAGTTTGAAATGGTACACTACTTCTTATGACACAAGATACATAAAATACGTCACGGGCGAGAACAGTACCGGTGATCTACTGTCCATCTATCCTCAAGATTACTGGTATGGCACAACGAACATCACTCTTGTGTTAGTGGACAGCGACGGACTAAAAGCATACCAGGTAATCAACCTCACGTGGCTGCCGATAAACCAGCCGCCATACATCGCAGAGAATTTGGTCGTTAACGGCGACTTTGAGGATGGAATAACCGGATGGAGCAGAGCAGCCGGCACCAGCCCGGGTGAGCTTGGCACATATGCGTATACCGTAGAAACCACTGAAACAAAATATCTCAGGGCTAGCAAGGATTATTGGGGCTATCACTTTTTTACTCAAGAAATAAATATCGCAACGACTAACTTATTCTTTTCAGCGAAAATAAGACCAGTATCTTTACCGGCAGGAGAAGGCAGAAGCCTTGTTTCTACATCTTTCGCTGTATATGACGCACAGAACAACGTATTAGGGGAAGCCAAATACTATTATTCACAGTATTTTAATTATGCTAATACAGCAACGTCATATAACGTCAGATTGGGAACTGCATCGGCAGGATGGAATACCATAAGTTTCAATGTAAAGGACACGCTCCAGACAAATTTGCCGTCTGTAAATTTAAATAACGTGGCAAAGATCATCATTCAACTCCTCGTGTATCACGGTCAAACCCAAGCTACGGCGACAGGAGATTTTGATAACATATTCTTGGGAGCTGCAATCCCAAGTTCGTGGCCAGTTGACGAAATTACAATCCCGAACCCATGGCCGGTTGACGAAGATACACCGCTTATAATTGACTTCTCACCATACGAAAACGACAGGTACGGCGAAAGCGTGGCAAGCAACCTGACATGGTACGTCAGCAGTTACGATAATACAAAAATCGCATCAATATCCGGACAAAACAGCTCGACAGACATAATCAAGTTCACGCCTGTAACAGATTGGTGGGGCAATACGACCGTAACGATGACTCTCGTAGACGCAAACGGCACGACAGCATCCCAAAATATCACGCTGCAGTGGCTGCCCGTAAACGAGCAATCGTATATTTCACCAAGCATACCCGACCCGTCTGCTATGGATGAAGATAACCCAATAATAATCGACCTCACAAATTATGAGAACGACAACATCTATGAAGATAACAATGAGAGCCTAAAGTGGTATGTAACGTCTTATGACACGAGATACATAGAACGCGTAACCGGTCAGAACAGCACAGATGACATTCTTTCGATATTCCCCCAATATGACTGGTACGGGACAACGAACATAACATTAGTGCTGTGGGACACTGGCGGGTTAAGGGCATATCAAGTCATTAACCTTGCATGGTTGCCTGTCAACGACGATCCATACATCTCGCCGACAATCCCAAATCCATGGCCCGTCGACGAAGACACACCGCTTATCGTAGATTTCTCTGCCTACGAAAACGACAGATACAGTGAAAGCATAGCAGGCCACGGCACAGGCAACCTAACATGGTACGTCAGCAATTACGACAATACACAAATCGCATCTATATCTGGACAAAACAGTTCGACTGACATAATAAGGTTCGTTCCTGTTGCCGACTGGTTTGGCACTACGACAGTAACGATGATACTCGTAGATGCAGACGGTACAACCGCCAGTCAAAACGTTACGTTGACATGGTTGAATGTGAACGACCAGTCCTATATATGGACACCAATAACTGACCGATCTGCAAACGAAGACAATCCCATCATAATGAACCTGACGTATCATGAGGCTGACAACTATTACGAAAACGATAGTTCGAACCTCAAATGGTATTGCACATCCTATGACACTAGATACATAAAATACATAACAGGAGAGAACAGCAGCGATGATGTTATATTTGTCTATCCTCAAGACAATTGGTACGGCACAACGAACATTACATTGGTTCTAATCGATAGCGGCGGGTCGAAAGCGCACCAGACGATAAATCTCGGGTGGATTCCAGTAAACGACGATCCATACATCTCGCCTGCAATCCCCAACCCATGGCCAGTCGACGAAGATACCCCCTTGATTATGGATTTCACGGCTTACGAAAACGACAGATACGGCGAAAGCATAGCAGGCCACGGCACAGGCAACCTGACATGGTACGTCAGTTCCTACGACAACACAAAGATCGCATCTATCTCGGGGCAGAACAGCTCGACGGACATCATAAAGTTAACAGCCGCACCAGATTGGTTCGGCACGACGACAGTAACAATGACAGTTGTAGACGCAAACGGCACAACAGCAAGCCAAGTTATCACACTACAATGGCTGGCCGTGGGTGATACTCCATACATCACCAATCTTCCACAATCATTGATTCCCAGTACGGTACCAGAAGACAATTCAGCAAGTTTATGGCTGACTAATTGCGAGAACGACCACTGGGGAGAAAGCAATAACGCTTCTTTAAAATGGTGGGTTTTCAGTTATGACAGGAGCGTGATTACCAGCGTATCCGGTGAAAATTCCACTAACGACATCATAACGTTTACACCAAAGGCGGATTGGTACGGCCCCACAGACGTAACACTCATGCTTGAAGATGGAGACGGCATGACTACTTTGCAAACAGTTACACTTACATGGACACCGGTTTTGGAATCGCCAAGAATAATGAATATGCCAGACCCGATGGTTCTATTGCCAAGTCCTACAACCGTGGGATCGGATAACAAAGTATCAATAAATTTGAAACCGTATGAGCTTGATCATTGGGGAGAAAGCGTAGATACCAATCTTACATGGTATGCCAGTTCCTACGACCCGTCTATTGTAACAGGTATATCCGGCCAGAACTCAAGCAACGACGTTATAACTTTTACGCTCCGCCAGAATTGGCACGGAATTACACCTGTAACACTCACATTGAGAGACGGGGACGGTATGACGAATAGCAAAACAATATACATTCAAAACGGTACGCCTGACGGTCAATTTAGATTTTACAATACAAATACCGATTATTACAAAACATTCTATGTGGAATTGCCGTGGAATGCCACAATAATAAACGCATCTCTGCAATTTAGCGGCATGGAGCCTTGGGAGCCAGGCGTATACCGAGAAGTAGTCGGCGGCGTGGCATACGACAGGTTCGGCTATAGCGTAACAGCTGCAGATGTGAACGGCGACTCTTATGCAGATGTAATAGTTGGAACGAGCTATAGCAGTAGCAGCAGTGCAAATAAAACCGGGAAGGCACATATTTTCTACGGGAGCAGGACAGGAATCTCCACCACTCCCAATGTTACTATCCAGGGGAGTGCTACTGCCGACAGGTTTGGCGCCTCAGTATCGTACGCTGGCGATTTAAACGGGGATGGAATCGATGACCTTGCTGTCGGTGCGCCGGATGCCACTGTAAGCGGTAATGCAAATACCGGAAAGGTGTATATATTCTACGGCACACTGGCCAGTGGCATTCAGTCAGGCAATGCCGATACGGTGGCCTCTATAATAATCACTGGAAGGAACTCTGGAGACAAGTTCGGGACTGTTGTGGCTTCTGCAGGCGACGTGAATAATGATGGTTATGGCGACTTGCTGGTTAGTGCACCGCCTGCCCAAAGCAGAGGGGAGATATACGTTTTCCACGGCTCGTCAACAGGTATAACCCAAACAAGTGCAAGCAATGCAAATACGAAGCTCTTGGGAGATCAAAGTAACAATTTGCTCGGAACAAGTATTTCATCGGCTGGTGACATAAACAATGATGGTTATGATGATATTATCGTTTCTGCACCTTATTACAGTGATAATACTGATCCTGATCCGGCAAAACGTTTTTCTAATTGCGGAAAGGTATATATCTGCCTGGGCTCTAGTTCTGGCATATATACTGGCAGCATTACCACCATAAGCAGTATAAGCGGTATACGGGGCATTGTCGGCAAGCAGAGCTATCAGCAGTTTGGCGTTAGTGTGGCAGGAGTGGGCGATATTAATGGCGACGGGTATGCAGACATAGCAGTAGGTGCGCCGAACACCATGGACGAATCTTCATCTACACCTGGAAGGGTATACATCTATCATGGTAATGCGAATGGAATTGTTTCGGCAGGCAACACTATCGCCGCATCAGATTCCACTTACGCAAAAACTATCATAAACGGGGAGAATAATTATGATAACTTCGGTTATAGGGTTGCAGGCATAGGGGACATAAACAAGGACGGATATAGTGACCTTGCTGTTAGTGCAACAAAATATGATGTTAGCTCAAGCGACGATTATGGCAGAGTATACATTTTCACGGGAGCTGCTAGCGGAATAGGTGCAAGCGGCGTAAACCACAACCCGATAAACGTTACTGCTGGAATTATAGATGGCGAGCGGAGCAAAGAAATCGGACAGTGCATTGCAGCTGGCGACATAGATGATGATGGATTCTCAGATTTGATTCTAGGCGCGCCGTCAACAAACAATTCTGGATTGAACGAGTCGGGCAGGGCATATGTCTTCGATGGCAGTGCTGTACTTCTTTTCAACTGGCCATCGAGCGGGGCTTCCTATTATCCCCTAAACGTAAGTTTAAGTGTAAACACCATCTCCTCCTGGCAGTATTTTACGGCCACGCCCATAACAACTTCAAACTCCCCATATCCTGTAACCATGCAATACACTGTTTCAATCGAAGACGATTCTGTGAACGGCAAGAATTTTATCGTAGCCTTAAACCAATATTTGTATCAAAATAGGGATAAAACAGACGCTGATGGATACCTGACAGTGCCTATCAAGATTACATCCAATGCAAATCGGTATTCCCCCTTGCCTAGGCCATCTACTTATGGAAGTTGGTCAACATATAAGACTTATAGAGATTATTATCGAATGACTGGAAGTGCATTGGGTCAAGTAAAAGTTACAGTTAGCGAAAGTCTCTCAAAGAGGGCAGATTACAATTTGCCGTCTACATCAACCGCTGAAATACCCAATCTGGGATTTAACGAAGATGAAAATTTGACAGACATAATTGATCTAGATAACTATTTCTCTGACGGGGATTCATGGGATACCCTGCTTCACTACTCATATCAAACCTATGGGCACTCTCACATCGGAGTAAACATCGCTAGCGACGGCAAGGTTAGCTTCTATTCTCTAACTCCGGATTGGTATGGACAAGAAAACATTACGTTCTATGCCTATGATAATTACTATAGCAAATCATACAGCGGCTCACCATACGGAGGAAGTTATGGCATTTACGCAAGTGACACAATTATTGTCACGGTTTATCCAGTCAACGACGCCCCGATAATCTCTCCTTCCATACAATCGCCGTTCTATGTCGCCAGCACAGAATCAAGCGGCTTCATGGCAAAGGAGGACAACCCGCTGTTTCTGCTGTTAACTACATACGAGAGCGACCACTGGGGCGAGGGCGTAAATGCGAACCTCACATGGACTGTGATGAGCTACGACGAGAACGTGATTAAGAGCATAAGCGGCCAAAACTCCAGCGACGACAATATCACGATAACGCCTGCAGACAACTATCACGGCACGACGCCAATCACACTCAGATTGTGGGATGCAAACGGCGCCTATGTAGATCAAGTCACATACATTACATGGATTTCAGTAAACGAGAACCCGACCATAAACGGAACGATCGGTTACAGAAGCGCGAACGAAGACAATACAATAACAATAGACTTCAACGACATAGCCGGCATCGAACTCGACGTTACAAACGAAAGCACGGACAACGGCCTGGTATGGTACGTAGTATCATACAATTCTAGCGCCATAAAATCAATAAGCGGGCAGAACAGCACGTCGGACGCATTAATTTTCACACCGCAGGACGATTGGTACGGGTTGACATATGTGACGATCGCATTGAAGGACGAAGGCGATCTGACAAACACCCAGATAATCGCACTTGGCTGGAACAGCACAAACGACGCCCCGATAATCTCTCCTTCCATACAATCACCGTTCTATGTAACCAGCACCGAATCAAGCGGCTTCATGGCAAAGGAGGACAATCCGCTGTTCCTGCTGTTAACTACATACGAGAGCGACCACTGG
>Ga0265292_1000359_pt1 | contig 70590 bp, 60 predicted proteins | sample Munlanlewell296A_FD_189080 | JGI IMG/M metagenome (GOLD analysis project Ga0265292, IMG submission 189080) | Leachate microbial communities from a municipal landfill in Southern Ontario, Canada - Leachate well 296A | ecosystem: Engineered > Solid waste > Landfill > Unclassified | place: Canada...
CAACAAGGGTTACAGTCCTTATATCTGAGGATGAAGGTGTAAAAGTTAATAGAAACCGCCTTGGTACGATTAAGTATGCCGGGTGGTGTGGGGGGACAGCGGCGTGAGCCGCTTCCTACCCGATTAGAAATGGCGGCATCCCGATAAATTTTTCCCCTCCCGCGACAATCCGTGTTTTTCTTGCCAATATTGGCATGGGAGGGGACTAAGGGGAGGGTATTAAGTACATTTCACATTGAGCATTTCACATTTCACATTGAGCATTTCGCATTCCAATTTTCAATTTTCAATTTTCAATTATAGCTATGGTTTTCTACTTTTACATGAAATTTATTGAATGAAGCATCATGAGGTTGCCGTCATCGGGGCAGGTCCTGCAGGGATCGCCTGTACCATCCAGCTTTCCCGCTATGGGATCATGCCATTGCTTTTTGAACGCGACATTCCGGGGGGATTACTGAAAAATGCCAACCTGGTTGAGAATTATCCTGGCTTCCCGGGTGGGATTAAGGGAACTAAGCTGATTGAAAAGATGACCCGGCAGCTTGATATGGTTAATGTTCCCGTGATTCATGAAAATGTGATAATTGTAAACTATAAGGAAGATCTCTTCAGGATTAAAACTGATCAAAATACCTATATCTCACAAAAGCTGGTCATTGCCTCAGGTACTGTTCCGGCAGAATGGACTGAATTTGCCATTCCTGAAACAATTCGCTATAAAATCTTTTACGAAGTTTATCCGCTGAGGGAATTGAGGGATTCTGTTATTGTCATTATTGGCGCTGGTGATGCCGCGTTCGATTATGCTATCCAGTTGGCGGTTAATAATAAGGTAATGATCATGAACCGGACAGAAGATCTAAAATGTCTGCCTTTGTTATGGCAAAGGGCTAAGGCAAATCCGCGGATTTCTTATTACGAAAATCATGTCCTCCGCCAGGTCACAGAAGTACCCTCTTCATCTCAGTTAAAATTATTATTTCAAACCAAAAATGAGATGGCATCCTTTTTAGCAGATTATGTTATTTTTGCCACAGGTCGCCGGCCTGAACTAAGTTTTTGTGATCCTGAACTCCTTAACCATCTGGATGAATTGCAACAGGATGGAAAACTGTACCTGGCCGGGGACGTGAAGAACGATCTGTTCCGCCAGGCATCGATTGCGGCAGGCGACGGGATAAGGGCAGCCATGGAGATATATTTCAATGAGAGTAATAAAAAAAACAAAGAATAGCAGTTTAGCAGGTGTGTATATTGCTGAATCGGATTCCGGAAAGCTCGTCGAATTCGTCGAATCCACCCAGCCGCCTTTTACCCGTGAGGAGAAGTGGGTGCTGGTCATTTCGACCTTGTACGGTTGTCCGGTTGAATGTAAGTTCTGCGATGCAGGAGGCAATTATAAAGGTAAGATCAGTTATGATGACCTGCTGTTGCAGGTCGATTATCTCATCCGCGAATTTTACCCAGACCTGAATGTGCCTTGCAAAAAATTCAAGATACAGTTCGCAAGGATGGGAGAACCTTCCTTTAATCCAAATGTGTTGCAAGTACTGGAAGACCTTCCCGGGCTTTATAATATCCCCGGTTTTATTCCATCCTTATCAACGATAGCCCCCAGGGGAACCAACTATTTTTTCAACCGCTTGCTTGAAATCAAGAAGACAAAGTACCCTTTGTCATTTCAGCTACAGTTTTCAATCCATTCCACTGACAAAACCCAGCGTGATCAGATAATCCCGGTGAGGAAATGGGATTTCAATGAAATGGCCCGATATGGCAGGCAATTCTTCGATCCGGGAGGCCGAAAGATCACCCTGAATTTCGCACTATCGACGGTTTCCATCATCGATCCAATTGAATTAATCCGTCATTTCGATCCGGATATCTTCATCATCAAGTTAACACCGCTAAATCCGACTTATAAAGTTGCCGCAAACAAATTGCAAACCCTCATCACGCCTGAGCATTCAGACTATGATATCATAGACCAGTTAAAAAGCAAGGGATATGAAGTGATCCTGAGCGTAGGGGAATGGGAAGAAAACCTGATCGGCAGCAACTGCGGGCAGTTTGTGCAGGCTTGCCTGAATTCAAAGAATAAGTTGACTGACGTTTACACGTATGATTTATCCACAAGAAGTAACGAGGTAACGAAGTAACGATGTAGCGAGGTAACGAAGAGAAGGAAGAAGTACCAATTAATTCGCTACGTCGTCAACTCGTTACCTCGTTACTTCGCTACTTCATTTTGTTTAGCTGTTTGTACCAGGCGATAAAAGATGGACACCAGCTGATTGCACTCATCTACTAGATAATTAAATTTTTCGAAATCTGTAATTATACCTGAGCCAAGCATGATCTTAAGATTCACATGGGTTTCACGAAGTTCTTTCAGCACGATGCTGTTTTTGTGGATAAAATCCTTTTTGGATTCTGCGGCCTGGGCTTCGCCATAATTTAACGCAGCACTGGTCCCCGACCGTAGTATTTGAGACGATAAATGCTGGCTGATGAAATTCTGTTTCATTCCAGCGCTTGCTTCCGTCAAACCAATTGCAAATGCAATCAGACGTTCTTCAAGTTCTTTTCTCATAAGTCTTTTATTTTGTTTATCCGGATTTTTGAAAAAAATACCCGGTGGATGGGAAAAAAATGATGTGGCGATGTAACGAAGTAACGATGTAGCGACGTAGCGAATTAATTGGTACTTCTTCCTTCTCTTCGTTACCTCGCTACATCGTTACTTCGTTACTTCGATAAATCTTTAGCTAAAAACCTTACTTTTGTCACCGAATTTGTATTGGAGATGGAAAAGTTGCTAAAAGATCTTAACGAAGCCCAGAAGCAGGCGGTAATCCATACGCAGGGAGCTTCCATGGTACTGGCCGGCGCCGGTTCCGGGAAAACACGCGTCCTGACTTACCGTGTGGCTTACCTCATCCACCAGGGAGTTGATCCGTTTCATATCCTCGCCCTTACCTTTACCAACAAGGCGGCAAGGGAAATGAAAGAGCGTATCACCAACCTTGTCGGGCAGGAAGCACGCAACGTCTGGATGGGGACCTTCCATGCGATCTTCTCCAGGGTCCTGCGTATTGAAGGTTACAGGCTTGGTTACACTTCACAATTTACTATCTACGATACGGAAGATTCAAAAAGGACCCTGCGGAATATTATCAAGGAACTTGACCTTGATCCTAAAGTATACCAGCCGGGTTATGTCCTCCACCGGATTTCGGCCTCAAAAACAAAACTGATCTCAGCCAGGCAATACTTCGATGACCCCGAGATCCGCCTGGCCGACCAGGCCTCCGGAAAACCACATATCGGCCAGATCTACCTGAACTACGCCGAACGGCTGAAAAAATCCGATGCCATGGATTTCGACGATTTGCTCGTCAATATGAATATCATCCTCGAACATTACCCCGAAGCCCTGCTTAAATACCAGCGGAAATTCGAGTTCATCCTGGTCGACGAATATCAGGACACGAATTATTGCCAGTACCTGATCCTGAAACACCTGGCTGCCAATAATGAGAACATCTGCGTGGTCGGCGATGATGCACAGAGTATTTATGCCTTCCGTGGCGCGAGCATCCAGAATATCCTGAACTTCCGGCACGATTATCCCGATCATAGAGTTTTTAAACTGGAACAGAATTACCGCTCTACGAAAAATATTGTCAACGCTGCTAACAGCATCATCCTGAATAATAAAGACCAGATATCGAAGAAAATATGGACACAGAATGATGTTGGGGTTAAGCTTCACCTGATCCGCTCTAAAAGCGATACGGAAGAAGGAACGCTTGTCGTGAACGCGATTTTCGACCTTAAAATGAACCGGCAACTAGGGAATGATGCCTTCGCCATTCTTTATCGTACCAATGCCCAATCGCGTGCTTTTGAAGAATCGCTCCGGAAAATGAACATCCCCTACAAAATTTACGGCAGTGTCTCGTTTTATCAGCGTAAGGAGATCAAGGACGTTCTGGCCTATTTCCGCCTGGCCATCAACAACCGGGATGAGGACGCACTGGCCAGGGTGATCAATTACCCAGCCCGGGGAATCGGCCAGACTTCGGTCGAAAAGATCATTGTGGCTGCCGGCCAGCACCAGGTCAGTGCCTGGCAGGTCATCGAAAACACGGTGGAATACGGGCTTAATGTCAATTCCTCGACACGCCGTAAACTGGAAGAATTCGTGGTGATGATCCAGAGCTTTTCTACCAGGCTCAAATCTAAAAACGCTTATGACATAGCACGGAACATTGCAACCACTGTCGGCATCCTGAAAGATCTTTATGAAGATCAGACTCCCGAAGGGGTCAGTAGGTTCGAGAATGTGGAAGAGCTGCTTAACGCAATCCGGGAATTTTGCGATACCCCACGCCCGGAGCCCGAACCCGGTGAGGAGAATCCTCCGGAAGCCCTGCCTTTCCGCACCCTCGATGAGTTTATGCAGGATGTGGCCCTGATCACCGATGCTGATGATAAAGATAAAGAAGGGCGGAACCATGTTTCCCTGATGACGATCCACGCTGCCAAAGGGCTGGAGTTCCCGCACATTTTCATTTCCGGGTTGGAAGAAAACTTATTTCCTTCGATTCAATCCCTTAATAACAGGGCAGACCTGGAAGAAGAGCGCCGCTTGTTTTATGTGGCGCTGACCCGCGGCATGCAAAGCGTAACTCTTTCCTATGCTGAAAACCGTTATCGTTGGGGCGATCTTATTCCCACAGAACTAAGCCGGTTTATCGATGAAATCGACAGTGAGTTTATAGAAATCCCCAGGAAAGCTTCCCCTTACAAACAAAATTACGATTTCAGGAAAGTCCCTGGTGCAGACTCAAAAGAAACCCTGACCGGTTTTCCCGACCCGGGCAGAAAACTTAAAAAGCTCAGTACTTTCACTAATTCCCTTCCTGCTAAAAGCGGGGATACTGATGAGTTGTCCCATCTACAGCCTGGTATGATGGTCGAACACGACAGGTTCGGCAAAGGAAAGGTATTAAATGTTGAAGGTGAAGGAAGCAACAGGAAGGCCACTATTTTCTTCCAACAGATCGGTCAAAAGCAGTTATTGTTAAAATTTGCAAAACTTAAAATATTATAATCAAATATTTTTCGTACTTTTGCAGATGAATTTTCGATTTGTGACAAACGCGGTCAGATTTTCTTTTCATAAAATTATCTCTCAAACAATCAGATTCTTTTAAAACCGGTCCGTCAGTCGGAAATATTTTCAACAAATCTCAATTTAATGGAATATAACACCCAAAAAAGCAAGCTGGTCATTGCCGAATATGGCAGAAATCTTCAACAGATGGCAGAGGACTGTGCCAAAATCGAAGACCGGGCAATACGCACCCGGACAGCAGAATTTATCGTAAATGTCATGGCCCAGATGAACCCAAAAGTGAAAGAGTCGGGCGACTACCGCCAGAAATTATGGGATCATCTTCATATCATGTCAGACTTCAAACTGGATGTCGACTCACCTTATCCGCAGCCTTCACAGGAAGTCCTCCACCTCGGGCCCAAACAGCTCAAATATCAGCAGACCAATATCAGGTACCGGCATTATGGTAAGAATATTGAGCAGATCATTGAGAAAGCAGCTACTTATGAAGACGGTCCGGAAAAGGAAGCCCTTATCCGCACCATTGCCAATCATATGAAAAAATCTTATCTCAACTGGAACAGGAATTCAGTTGATGATGATGTAATACTCAAAAATCTGGCGGAGCTATCAACAAATCGCCTTCAGCTTTCTGAGGAACATAAACTGAGCCATACAAACGAAATCCTTGCAAGAAACAAGAAAAAGAAATTCATCAAGCCGGGGACAAACCTTTATGGAAATTCTAACGGGAATTCCGGTGGATCTTTTAACAAACTAAGAAAAAAGATCGGATGAGTTCTTTCGAGATCCTCGGTGGAAAAAAGCTGAAAGGCGAAATCCAGCCGCAGGGAGCTAAGAATGAAGCCCTTCAGATACTCTGCGCCGTTTTGCTAACTCCTGAAAAGGTTACGATAAGCAATATCCCGGATATCCGTGACGTCAACTTTCTGATAGATTTGTTAAGAGAAATGGGCGTCAGGGTTGAACGACTGACTTCTGATACTTATACCTTCCAGGCCGACAATGTCAACCTTGAGTATTTACGCACCCCTCAATTCAAGCAGAAAGCCGCCAGTCTCCGCGGATCAGTGATGATCCTCGGACCGCTGTTATCCAGGTTCAAAAAAGGTTATATCCCCCACCCCGGCGGTGATAAAATAGGCCGCCGCAGGCTTGACACGCATTTTATCGGGTTGCAGAATCTTGGCGCTAAATTCATCTTTGATGATGCCGAGCGATTATACAAAGTGGAAGCCGATAATTTACAGGGTTGTTACTTGCTTCTGGATGAAGCTTCGGTCACGGGTACAGCCAATATTGTCATGGCAGCCGTTATGGCCAAAGGTAAAACCGTCATTTTCAATGCCGCCTGTGAGCCTTATATCCTGCAGCTTTGCAATATGCTTAACAGAATGGGCGCAAAGATCAGCGGAGTGGGCTCAAACCTGCTCACCGTAGAAGGTGTTGAATACCTCACAGGTTGCAGTCACGAGATGATGCCGGATATGATCGAAGTCGGCAGCTTTATTGGCCTGGCAGCCATGACACAGTCGGAATTAACGATTAAAAATGTTCAGCTTGATACCCTTGGGCTGATACCGACAGTTTTCAGCCGGCTGGGAATTACTGTCGAACAGAGGGGGAATGATGTTTTTATCCCGGAACATCTGAATTATGAAGTCGAAACATTCATGGATGGCTCCATCATGACTATCGCAGATGCCCCCTGGCCCGGCTTCACCCCTGACCTTATCAGTATAGTGCTGGTCGTTGCAACGCAAGCTAAGGGCAGCGTACTGATCCACCAGAAAATGTTCGAAAGCCGCCTGTTCTTCGTCGATAAACTGATCGATATGGGTGCACAAATCATTCTTTGTGATCCTCACCGTGCAACTGTGATCGGCCTGAACCGTGAACACATGCTGAGGGGCATAGATATGGTCTCACCGGATATCCGCGCCGGGGTTGCTCTTCTCATCGCAGCCTTATCCGCAGAAGGAAAAAGTGTAATCCACAATATTGAACAAATCGACAGGGGTTACCAGCAGATCGATCAGCGGCTGAACCTGCTGGGCGCTGACATTAAGCGAATATAAGCGATCAGCCCTGAGCCGCTTACTTCTGCAAAGCATCTTTTAACTCCGCCAGGCCAGTCGGTTTCGACTTGATCCTCAGGTTGGTATCTATTAATAAAAAAGTCGGGGTCGCATAAACAAAATAATCCTGGATAATTTTACCATCCCATCCTTTCAATTCGGCAATGTTTGCCCAGGAAATCTCATTTTTCTCCAAAGCCGTCCGCCATATTTTTTCATCCTGGTCTACAGAAACCCCTATAAATCTGATTCTGTCCTTGTATTGACCATTGAGGATCTTTAATTCCGGCATAATGGCCTCACAATGTGGACAATCACCTGACCAGAAAATGAGAAGAGTCTGCTTACCACAGGTATCCGACAAGTGGATTGTGTCTCCCGCTGCATCGACGGTCTTAAAATCGGGAGCCGCACTTCCAATAGTAAGTTTTTTAAACCCTTCTATCCTGATCTTTAATTTTTCCTCCTGCTGGTCGCTCACGCAGGATTGTCCAAGGACATAGTGCTCAACGAGATAGGTCAGTACGGTTTCAAAACCATAAGTCTGGAAACCGTTAATCAGGTAATTCACAACCATTTCCCTGACCTTTGGGCCACCTTCAGTAAACTTCATAAGGGAATCCACCGCCTGGATGAAGGATTTTTCCTGGTTTTCGCGGGAAGCGCCCGGCGTAACATATAATGATAGATAATTGACAACTTTGGCAGGCAATAACGGCGTATTCAGGTTCAGCGAATCAGTGAGATCGATGCTGCTGAAATACCGGCTGCGATATTGGGCAACAACTTTCGGCGGCAATTCTCCCGGCCGGATATCAGGCAACTGATCAAGACGGATTATCCTGGTGGCCAGCTTCCCAGGAAAGTTATCCAGCAGGCTGTCAAGATAATGCTTGTAGTTTAAGGATAATCGCTCTGCGTAAGCGGCAGCCTCGTTATAAAATGAATCAACAGGGGGATAATATCTTAAAAAACCGGTCAAAACATCGATCCTGGTTTCCATATCCAGCCTGTGACGATAATAGTCGAAGAATATTTTATTTTCTTCTGATTTATTGACCACAAGGCTTTCCAGGCCAAAATCCGGTCCGGAAGTGATATTCACATCTTCCTTATTGAAGATAAAATCGAGCCCCTGCTTTTTGTCCTTTTCCAACCGGTACATGCCTTCCTGGTCATGCTGATCCATCACAAAAACGACCTTGCCTGAAGCATCGGTAACTGCGGTATCCTGCCTGATCTGCTGATCGCCGTAATAAAAAATCAACCAGATTTTTGAAGCCGGGAGACCATCAATCTGAAAGCTGAGCTCGTAGGTTTTCTGCCCGTAAATCATAATGCTGACGGGCAGTAGCAGAAATAACAATATCGTTTTTCTGATACTCATAAGATAATTGACATTTTGTCTTTCAAAGATATAAATATGTTCTTTTCATTCTCATCTGCCAAAATGTCCTTTCACCTTCACTGGCAAATAATTTGATGGTCGTCCGCTAAGTTTCACTAATTTTGCGCCTTTTAACCGTAATTTAGAAGGCCTGTTTTTATTAATTCAAGTTAACAATATAATGAGTAAAGAAGATAAGATAAAGGAGCAGGAATCTCACGACGAAATACCGACTAGCCGGGAAAAGGATGATCATGTTGGTGCTGAAGGGGTTAAAAGCCATTCAAAAAAAGATAAACAGAAGAAACATGATCATGATGGCGAGGCGATAAAGCAATGGCAGTTGAAATGTGATAAATTGAATGATAAATATCTCCGTTTATATTCTGAGTTTGACAATTACCGCAAGCGTACCCAGAAAGAAAGGATCGAATTCAATAAAACGGCTTCAGAGGACATAATCCTTTCATTATTGCCTGTTATCGATGACCTTGAGCGGGCTTTAAAATCCACCCTTAAAACCGGCGATGAAATGGAAGTGGTCCCGAAAGAAGGACTGCAGCTGATTTACCAGAAATTTAAAGGTCTGCTTGCCCAGAAAGGGTTGGAAGTTATTCCTGCACAGGGGGAAATATTCAATGTCGATTTTCATGATGCGCTGACCAATATTCCTGCTCCATCGGAAGATTTGAAAGGTAAAGTAGTTGACGAGGTTGAGAAAGGATATATGCTTAACGGGAAAGTGATCCGGTATTCAAAGGTAGTAGTAGGAAATTAAAAATGACAAAACGCGATTATTACGAAATCCTTGATGTTCCTCGTACGGCATCTGTCGATGAGATCAAAAAAGCTTACCGGAAGATGGCATTAAAGTACCATCCGGATAAAAACCCGGATGATCCGTCCGCCGAAGGTAAGTTTAAAGAAGCCGCTGAAGCCTATGAAATACTCAGTGATGCTGACAAAAAGCAGCGTTACGACCGATATGGACATGACGGGGTAAAAGGTATGCCTGGCGGCGGCTTCAATATGACCATGGATGATATCTTCTCCAATTTCGGCGATATTTTCGGGGATGCTTTCGGAGGCGCTTTCAGCGATGCTTTTGGATTTGGAACCCGTGGCCGGACGCGCCGCCGGGTAAACAGGGGCACTAATCTCCGGGTTAAAGTGAAACTTAGTCTGGAGGAAATCTCCACAGGGGTCGAAAAGAAGATCAAAGTCAATAAATACATTCCTTGCGACCAGTGCAGCGGGACGGGAGCGGAAAAAGGCGCTTCTATGAATACCTGCCCGGCCTGCCATGGCCAGGGCCAGGTTACACGGGTCACCAGTACTTTCTTAGGTCAGATGCAGACCACCTCTACCTGTCCGACCTGTGACGGAGAAGGTACCGTGATCGGCACAAAATGCAACAAATGCTTCGGGAACGGTATAATCAAAGGAGAAGAAATTATCCCTGTCCGGGTCCCGGCAGGAGTAACCGACGGTATACAACTTTCCATGAGTGGCAAAGGAAATGCTGCCGCAAGGGGCGGAATTCCCGGGGACCTTCTTATACTGGTCGAAGAGCATGAACATGAGCATTTCATACGCGATGGGAATAACCTGATCTACGAGCACTTTATGAGCCTCCCTGAAGCTGCCCTTGGCGTTTCAGTAGATATACCCACACTCGACGGAAAAGCAAGGATTAAAATCGAAGCCGGCACTCAAAGTGGAAGAATTTTAAGATTGAAAGGGAAAGGATTACCTGACCTGAATGGTTATGGTCGCGGTGACCTTTTGGTGAACCTGAGCGTATGGACACCAAGGAATCTCTCACGAGAAGAACAGCAAATTCTTGAGAAATTGCGGGATTCCGAAAATTTCAGGCCAAATCCCTCCAAAAAAGACAAAGGTTTTTTTGACAGAATGAAAGACATTTTCCAGTGAACTTGATTCAAGTTGAAAACGTAACCAAGCGCTTCTCCGGTCACACTGCACTGGCAGAGGTAAGCGTTTCCGTCCCCGAAAAGAGCATTTTCGGCCTGCTTGGCCCTAATGGAGCAGGCAAAACAACACTGATCCGCATCATTAATATGATCACAGCACCCGATGAAGGCCATATTTTATTTGATGGCCACAATATTCAACCCGGTGATATTGATCAAATAGGCTATCTCCCGGAAGAAAGAGGCCTATATAAAAAAATGAAGGTTGGCGAACAGGCCCTTTACCTCGCCCAGTTGAAAGGAATGAGCCGGCATGAAGCACAACTGAAGCTAAGGGATTGGTTTGAAAAATTCGACATCGGTTCCTGGTGGAATAAAAAAGTGGAAGAGTTGTCGAAAGGTATGCAACAGAAGGTTCAATTCATCATCACAGTGCTCCATCAGCCTAAATTGCTCATTTTCGATGAGCCTTTCAGCGGGTTTGATCCCATCAATGTCAACCTGTTGAAGCAAGAGATCCTGAAATTGCGCGAAAACGGGTCCACTATTATATTTTCCACCCATAATATGGCCTCGGTAGAAGAACTATGTGATAATATTGCCCTGATCAACCGTTCCCGTAAAATTCTCGAAGGAAATGTAATGGAGATCAGGAAAAAACATCGCACCGAGACTTACGAAGTGGAAATTTCAGGTTATTACGACAAGGACCTTACCCTGCCGCCTGCCTGCCATATCCTCGAAAAAGCAGAGACTGCAGGTCATACCGTTCTTAAAATCCAGGGCTTCATGAACCATAAGCCAAATGAGCTTCTTTCCCAGCTTATGCGACAGGGAGAGGTGCATGCTTTCCGGGAAATTCTGCCTACCATGAACGATGTTTTTATTGCCACTGTAAACGCTGCCGAAAAATGAAAAAGATCTGGCTCATCATCCAACGAGAATATTTAACGAGGGTTAAAAAGCGGTCATTTGTGATCATGACTTTCCTTGGTCCCATCCTGATGGCATCCGTGTGGATCGTCCCGCTGCTGCTGGCCACTCGTTCAGAAGGCACAAAAACCATTGAGGTCATTGACGAAACAGGACTTTTTTTCGAGCAGTTCAAAGAAACCAACGATACAAAGTTTATTTACATCACGGACGATCTTCAGACAGCAAAAGCTAATCTTGGAAAAAGTGAAGACTTTGCCATTCTTTATATACCCCTTTCATCTTATACAACCCCTAAGGCCTTCTATCTTTATTCTTACAAGAAACCGGGACTAAGCCTGAAAATGTATCTCCAGGAATCAGCCAATAAAATTCTGGAAAACAAGAAACTGATGGATGTATATGGGATCGATGAGGAAACACTGGCTTCGGTTAAATCGAACATTTCATTGGTGGTGGAAGATATTGAGACGAGTAAGAAGTCTTATACCGAGATTAGCTGGGCGCTTGGGTTTGTCGGTGGGATGCTGATATACTTTTTCATCTTTATGTACGGGGCGCAGGTAATGCGCGGCGTTATCGAGGAAAAAACGAGCAGGATCGTTGAAGTAATTGTATCTTCCGTCAAACCGATTCAGCTTATGATGGGTAAGATCATTGGTATTGCCATGGTTGGCCTGACGCAATTCCTTTTATGGGTCGTCCTCACGCTTGGGATTGTTACTGCCTTCACGGCTATTTATGCGGACCAGATCGATCAGTATAAAATGGGTGAACAACCGGTTACTGCTCCCGGTCAGTTTTTTTCATCGGATGCCATGGGGATGCCGGATACACAGCAAGGGTTGGATGCACTGGGATCTGATGAGAATATCGGCCAGATCCTTGATGTTTTCTTCTCAATCAATTACGGGGTGATTATTTTCACCTTCATTTTCTTTTTCATCGGAGGGTACCTGCTCTATGCGGCACTTTTTGCCGCAATAGGATCTGCAGTCGACAATGAGGCCGATACACAGCAATTCATGCTACCTGTTACCATTCCGTTGATTTTCTCGATTATTATCGGGCTTTCTTTCGTACTGAATAATCCGGATGGCAGTGTGGCTTACTGGCTTTCACTGATACCCCTGACCTCCCCTATCATCATGATGATCCGGGTCCCTTTCGGGGTCAATATTTATACGGACCTTATCCCATCGATGATCTTACTGGTTTTGGGGTTCCTGGCCACGACCTGGTTAGCCGCGAAAATCTACCGGACAGGTATCCTGATGTATGGAAAGAAAATTTCTTATAAAGAGTTATGGAAATGGCTTACTTACCGGCCTTAATCCTAACCCTTACCGGATTTGTTTTCCAATATTGATTATTTCTCATACAATTTGCTCCAGCGGAATTTCCCCCTGTTCTTCCAATCGCCACAGTGGTAGGCATAGCTGACAATTAGCGGCAGCACTGAAGTGGCTTCAGCATATACCATTTGCTCGTACACCGTTTCAACTTTTCCCCATGACGAAGCCTCTTTGAGGGTGGAACCGGAACATGCGCCATCACGGGCATCGGCTACTGTGATCTGAACTGCATATTGATGCATCGGAACATCTTTACCCAGGATCTCAGCGCAAATGACGGTATCCTGCGCAAAATTCTTAGGAACCCCGCCTCCGATCATAAAAAGACCGGTGGTTTTTGCTGCCATTTTAATCAGGGTAAGCTCCAGAAAATCCTTTACCGCATCTATGCTGACATGACTCTCCGGCCGCTCCCACTGATGCTTGACCAATCCGAAACCTGCGCTGCTGTCGGAAAATGCCGGGCAGAAAATGGGTACATCATGCTCGTAACAAGCCTGTACTAATGAATCCTTCTTTTTAGAATGATCAACAAGGTGCCGCCCCATTTCCTTGATAAATTCCCTTGAGGAATAAGGCCTGGGTTCAAGCATATCCGCTATCTTCTTTACCGTCTCATCACATTGCTGCAATTCTTCTTCATCAATATAGGTATCATAAATACGGTCAATATAATTGTTTCGCAGCATGTGGTCATCAATAAAAGGCGTTCCTTTATAATGCCTGAATCCCAGCGCCTCAAAAAAATCCATATCAACGATGGAAGCGCCTGTGGCCACAATGGCATCGACCATATTATTTTTCACCATATCGACATAAACCTGCATACAACCACCTGCACTGGTACTTCCTGCGAGAGTCAGGATGATAGAACAACCTTTATCTTTGATCATACGTTGCAGAATATCGGCCGCGTTTGCCGTTTCACGGGAGGTAAATGACATCTTCCTCATGGCTTCGATGATGGGGGTAGCGTCAAAGGATTTAATATCAATATGCTCGATCGTTTGCTTTAAAAGGTCTTTTTTTCCCATTTTTGTAATTATTTTAAATCTGATCGACTTAAACAAACAATTTCTTATCGATCCGGGTTAGTTACATTATCAATAAATTAAAGATCAATTACTTATTTTTACTCATAAACTGATAGCTCAACAATTGATAGATTAGTTTAGAGGCCAGGAAATCAGATGCTTTATTATTATCTATTGGGCATAATTCGACCACATCAAACCCAACAAGTTTTTTCTTAACGATCAGCTTTCGCATGAGATTGATCACATCATAGTAAGCAAGTCCACCAGGCTCCGGAGTGCCTGTAGCGGGCATGATGGAAGGGTCAAATCCGTCCAGGTCAATCGTCACATAAACGTGATAATTAAGCTTTTCGATCACATCATCGATCCAGCCGGAATGCCCTCCAGTAATATCTTTAGCGAAGAAAATCCGGTCTTTGGCCAGGTACGGTTTTTCAACCACATCCATGCTCCGGATTCCTACCTGGACAATAGGGCACCATTCCCTGACACGGGCCATAACGCAGGCGTGATTGAAACGGGATCCCTCATATTCCTGCCTCAGGTCTGTATGCGCATCGATTTGCAACACACATAAACCGGGTATATGTTCTGCAAATGCCTGAACTGCGCCAATTGTAACTGAATGCTCTCCACCAAGGGTAACAACGAATTTTTCGTCTTCCAGGAATTTGATGATTGTTTTATGAACCTGCCGGGTTAAGGCTTCCGGAGAAGTTTTTTCAATCACAGGTTTGGCGGTATGGATACCTTTCAGGTAAACTTCCGAATCGGTTTCAATGTCATAGAGCTCCATATTGGCTGAAGCCTCGAGGATCGCATCCGGGCCCCTGTCAGCGCCTTTTATCCATGTACTGGTCGCATCGAAGGGCACCGGCAGTATTACGATCGATGAGCTTTCATAAGCCGAATAAGTTGGCGGTATTCCTCCAAAATTCATCAATGATCATATTTAATAATTAAGAAAGATACAACTAAAATAAGATTTTTTTTTCAGGTATCAGTAACCAAGGATTTTTAGCATCGATTTGTAGCTTTGTTCTTTTGCAAAAAGCTTCGTATAATATTCACCTTCAGCATCACGGTCGATAATGATATGTTTGGGGGCTGGTATCAGGCAGTGTTGGATACCGCCGTAACCGCCGATGGATTCCTGGTATGCCCCGGTATGGAAAAGCCCGATGTATTGAGGTGTACCGGGCCTCATCTTGGGAAGGAATATCGCATTAGAGTGTGCTTCAGAATTATAGTAATCCATACTGTCGCAAGTCAGTCCGCCGAGGAAAACACGTTCATATTCATAATCCCAGTTATTAACCGCCAGTAAAATAAACCGCTGGTTCAATGCCCAGGTATCGGGCAACGTCGTCATAAATGAACTGTCGATCATATTCCAGCTCTCCCGGTCATTCTGCCGCTTCTGATCAATGATGGAATAGAGGACAGCTCCGCTCTCCCCCACAGTAAAAGATCCGAATTCAGTGAAAATATCAGGTTCCGGAACATTATTCTGGTTACAAATTATTTTGATCTGGGAGATGATCTCTTCTGCCATATATTCGTAATCATAATCAAATGAAAGTGAATTCTTTACCGGAAATCCGCCGCCTATATTAAGGGAATCAAGTTCAGGGCATATTTTCTTCAGTTCACAGTAAATATTAACACATTTTGTAAGTTCATTCCAGTAATAAGCCGTATCGCGGATCCCTGTATTGATGAAGAAATGAAGCATCTTCAGGGCGAATTTATTGTTGTTGCGGATATTTTCCTGGTAATAGGATAAGATATCATTATACCGTATTCCCAACCTGGAAGTATAAAATTCAAATTTGGGCTCTTCTTCTGAGGCAATCCTGATGCCAAGCTTGACTTTCTTCCTGATCCCCTTGGAAAATTTATCAAGTTCAAATATATTGTCAAGAACCGGGATTGTATTCTCAAAACCCCTGTTGATAAGGTTTATAATGTTCTCAATATATTGCGGACGCTTGAATCCGTTACAAATGATAAAAGTTTCTTTATTCAAAAGTCCCTCTTCGTGCATTTGTTCCACGATATGGATATCAAATGCCGATGAGGTTTCAATATGAATATCATTCTTCAATGCTTCCTGGAGGACAAAGGAGAAATGTGAGCTCTTTGTACAATAACAATAGGTGTAATTCCCATTGTAATCAGCCTTTGCCATTGCAACATTGAACCATCTCTTAGCCTTCTGAATCTGTTCACTGATCTTAGGCAAATAGCTTATTTTTAATGGCGTTCCATATTGTTTAATGACATCCATTAAGGGTATTTCATGAAAATTAAGTTCATTATCAATGACTTCGAATTCACTCGAAGGAAAATCAAAAGTCTGCTCGATAAGATCTAAATACTTTACTTTCATATCTATTCAATTTAAATTGAAAAAAGCAAACAAAGTTAATATAATATGCTTATTCTGAATAAATATTTATAATCCGCATAACCTGAATCTTACTTTTTTTATCAATGTAAGTTATGCAAATTTTAATTATGCTCATCTTCAATATATTAAGGGATATTATTTATCCTTCTGGTAATTTTCGAATTTCAATTTTCGAATTTCGAATTTCGATTAAGCATTTTCGTCAATAAAAAATAACAGCACATTGGTAAATTACAAAAAATATGCTAATTTTGCACCCTCCAAAAAATAGATAAAAAAAATCCTAAAATTCTGAAAACATGCAAAGTAAGGGAGCTATTAAGGTATTTGCGATTGCATTTTCAATAGTTTGTCTTTTCCAGTTATCATTTACTTTTTTCAGTTCGAAAGTTGAGCGGAATGCCCGTAGCTATGCTACAAATCAGGATGCGGTCAATCAAGCTGAAGCTCTTGCTAAGGGCGATCAACTGATGAAGACTTTTTATTTGGACTCTTTAGAAAAAGCCCGTGAATCTTACTATATCGATTCATTATCAAATCAGGTAGTCTATAATCTCCTGGTACGGAAATATACCTACAAGGAGGTAAAAGAAAGGGAGATCAATCTTGGTTTGGACCTCAGGGGCGGTATGAATGTCGTGCTGGAAGTATCAATGGGTGATATCATTAATGCATTGGCAGGACCAAATAATGTCAACCCTATATTCCGGCAGGCCATGCAAAGTGCATATGCCAAGCAACGATCGAGCCAGCGTGATTTCGTGACCTTGTTTGGGGAAGCTTTCAGTGAGACAGACCCCAATGCCAAGCTGGCTTCTATTTTTAATACGGTAGAACTTAAAGATAAGATCAGTTACAATTCTACTAATGAAGAAGTTCTTACAGTAATCAGGAAAGAAACCGAGGGTGCTTTTGACATGACTTTTAACATTCTCAGGACGCGTATCGACCGTTTTGGTGTGACTCAGCCAAATATTCAGAAACTGGCCGGAACCGGAAGGATACTCGTTGAACTTCCAGGCATCAAGGACCCGGCCCGCGTCAGGAAACTTCTCCAGGGAACTGCAAATCTTGAATTCTGGGAAACCTACAGTTATTCTGAAATATATACTTATTTCGCTGAAGCAAATAAACGGCTGGTAACCGTACTTGGTACTGAAAAATTAGAAGGGGAATCTTCCCTGGTTGACTCACTGGGTGCAATTAATGCTACTGGTGAAAGTAATGCACTTGTCCAGGGAGAAGCAAAAGATACGGCAACTTCCCTGCTTGAGAAGATCGAAAGCGATACTTCCAAGGCAGCAGATAAAGACCGGTCCTTTGAAGATTATGCCAAGGAAAACCCGCTGAATGCATATCTCCAACCGGCATTTTTTCAGAGCGAAGACGGGAATTATTACCCGGGCCAGACTGCAACTGTCGGCTTTGCTGCCATTAAAGATACGGCCAGTATCAACGCGATGTTGAGCAAGACAAACAGCGTTTTCCCAAGGAACCTGAGACTGGTATGGACCGCCAAACCACGAGACGAAAAGACTGATGTTCTGGAGCTTGTGGCACTGAAAGTCACTTCACGCGATGGTTCTGCAGCCCTGGGCGGTGGCGTCATCGTGGATGCCCGGCAGGATTATGACCAGGCAGGCGGTGTGGAAGTGAGCCTTTCGATGAACAGTGAAGGTGCACGGGTATGGAAAAGACTGACCGGGGAGAATATAGACAAACAGGTTGCTATTGTTCTGGACAATCATGTTTATTCCTTCCCTACCGTAAGGGGCGAAATCCCTAACGGAATGTCTTCTATCAGCGGAGGCGGAATGACTCTTGAAGAAGGCCAGGACCTTGCAAATATCCTCAAAGCCGGAAAATTACCAGCTTCTGCCCGTATCGTGGAGGAAGCTGTGGTCGGTCCGTCACTGGGCCAGGAAGCCATCAATGCCGGTTTATGGTCTTTTGTCATAGCTTTCATGCTAGTCCTGGCATATATGGCATTCTTTTACGCCCGGGCCGGTTGGGTTGCCAACCTTGCCCTGGTAGTCAACATCTTCTTTATTTTCGGAGTGCTCGCCTCCCTGGGCGCAGTGCTCACGCTTCCAGGTATTGCCGGTATAGTGCTGACGCTCGGAATGGCCGTGGATGCCAACGTTATTATATATGAACGAATCAAGGAAGAAATGCGGGCAGGAAAAGGGATGCGCCTGGCCATCTCTGATGGTTACAAAGCCGCTTATTCCGCTATCATCGACGGAAACGTGACCACACTTCTTACTGCTGTTGTTCTTTACATCTTCGGAACAGGCCCTGTACAGGGTTTTGCCACTACCCTGATTATCGGTATCCTCAGCTCACTATTTACAGCGATCTTCATTTCAAGGATCATTTTTACCTGGGCACTGGATAAAAACAAGCATATCACGTTTGATGTGCCCATCACACATGATTTCCTCCATAACACTAAAATAGACTTCCTGAAATTGCGTAAATATGCTTATATCTTTTCCATTACGCTCTCTGTGATTGGTATTATCTCGCTCTTTACCAGGGGACTTGACCAGGGGGTTGACTTTGCGGGTGGCAGAACTTATGTAATTCGTTTCGATCAGGAAATCAAAACCAATGAAATACGTACTGCCCTTACAGCACAATTCGATGGTATGGCCCCTGAAGTCAAAACATTCGGGCCTACTTCACAGGTCAAGGTCACAACCAAATATAAGATCAATGATGAAGGCCCGGAAGTTGATTCGATTATTCAAAATAAACTTTTTACAGGGTTAAAACCATTCTATGCCAAGAAAGACATCACTTACATAGATTTTTCAACAGATGCCACTGAAGTTGGGAAAATACTCGGTATCCGAAGTTCTCAAAAAGTCGGGCCCACTATCGCTGACGATATCCGGAATAGAGCTTTCATGGCTGTTATATTTGCCCTTATAGTAATATTTATCTATATTGCCATCCGGTTCAAAAAGTGGCAATACGGATTTGGTGGTTTAGTATCCCTGTTCCATGATGCCCTGATCACCCTCGGGATTTTCTCGTTGTTATACAGCATCATGCCATTCAGCATGGAGGCTGATCAGACGCTGATTGCTGCTATCCTTACCATTATTGGTTATTCTATTAATGATACTGTTATCATCTTCGACAGGATACGCGAATATGTCACGCTTCATCCAAAGAGGGAATATTCCATCAACGTTAATGAAGCGCTGAACAGCACCCTGTCACGGACAGTGAATACATCTGGCACTACATTGGTCGTTTTAATTGCCATATTTATCCTTGGTGGAGAAATCATCAGGGGATTCACTTTTGCTCTCTTGTTCGGAATTTTCTTCGGCACTTATTCTTCAGTTTTCGTGGCTACTCCTATTGCATTTGACCTGATGAATAGAAAAATAAAAAAAACACTCAAAATAAAAGAGTCAAAATAAACTTTTCATTATTGAATAAAGGCTGGTTTGCCACTAAATGAAAATTTAAGGCAGACCAGCCTTTTTTTATTATTTTTGCAGGTCTATACATCCAGGGCCTTATGCCAGCAGTACTTCTTTTTTTTGATATCAGCGCCGGGGAATTAATGGTTATCCTTCTGGCTGCATTCATCGTTTTCGGTCCCAGCAAAATACCTGAGATCGCCAGGAAAATTGGCCGTGGGATGAATGAGATCCGCAGGGCTTCGGACGAAATAAAAAGAGAGATTACCAAAGAAACAAGAAAAGTTGAAAAAGAATTGAATGTCGAAGGATCCGTTTTTAAAGATTTGAAAAAGACAGCGGATGAGATCAGGCAAGACTTTGAAAACACAGCAAGGCCCTTAAATGATAATATTGATAAACCGGCCGGGGATGTTTCTGAAGGTTCGCCTCCTCCGGATATGAAAGGATAAAACTGATACAGTCAAATAATTATAGCTTTTCTTCGTTAACAATCATTGAAGAAAAAGGCTCCGATTAAGAATGAAAAAGATATCACGCATTTTAACCCTGGTATTATTGGTACTTGTTGTCTGCAACCAGGCAGCGGGTCAAAAACAACGTTCGTTTATCCGGAGTGCTGATGATGCATTTGCAGACGAGCGTTATTCAATCGCCATCGAGAAGTATCAGAAAGCATATACCAAAGTCAAAAAGAATCCCATAGAAAGGAACCGGATTTCTTTTCAACTGGCAGAGTGTTTCCGCAGAACCGGAGACATAAAACGGGCCGATATACAATATAAAAGATTGATTAAAAACGGTTATGACAGCAAGGAGCCTATCATCCTGCTCCATTATGCCAATGCGCAGAAATCTGAAGGGAACCTGGAAGAAGCGAAAACCTATTACGAACTTTATGATAAGAAGATGCCTGATGATCCCAGGGGTAAATATGGGATCCAGTCGTGTGAGAAGATCCCTGACTGGGTAGAATTTGAATCCAAATATGAAGTTGTAGAAGAGAAAGGGCTCAACTCGCGGGAAGCTGATTTTGCGCCCACTTATTCCAGTGAAACGTATAATTCCCTCATTTTCACTTCAACACGCGAAGGAAGCAAAGGAAAAGGGATCGATGAATGGACCAATCAAAGCTTCAGCTGCCTGTTCCAGGCCAGGATGGACCGTAAAAATGAGTGGAGCACACCCGAATTGCTTGATGACCAGGAAAAAGACGGGGTGAACTCTGAGGCGAACGAAGGTGCTCCCGCAATGACCAGCGACTTCAGCACATTATATTTTACCCGCTGTCCGGATGAAGATGGTACCACAAATGGTTGCCAGATCTACACATCCAGGCGGACAGGAAGATATTGGAGCAAACCTGAATTGATGCCGCTGGGACTGGATTCAACGGAAGTTGTCGGTCACCCGGCCATTAGCCGGGATGAAATGGTTATTTATTTCTCTTCGAACCGTACAGGTGGAATGGGTGGAAAAGACATTTGGGTGGCCTTCCGTGAAAGCAGGAGTGAACCGTTTGGCCGACCTTACAACCTTGGTCCGATCATCAATACGCCTGGGGATGAAATGTTCCCGTTCCTCAGGGCAGATACCCTGTTATATTTCACTTCCGATGGCCATCCAGGCCTGGGGGGACTTGATATTTTTTATACGATCCCGGATACAGCCAGGATGTGGACAACACCAGTAAATATGGGTATCCCGATCAATTCAACTGCCGATGACTTCGCCATTATTTTTAATCCTGAAGGGGAACAAGGATTTTTCTCCTCAAACCGGAGTGGAAAAAAATCAAAGGAAGATATTTATTCCTTCATTATACCTCCGGTGGCATTCACGCTGAGTGGCGCCGTAAAGGATGATCGTACGCTTCAATTTATTCCAGGGGCGAGGGTCGATATTGTCGGGTCAGATGGCATCTCCATGACTGCCAGGACTTCTGAAACCGGCGTTTACATGTTTGGCAGGAGTCAGATCATGCCCAATACGACTTATGAGATGACCGTTTCAAAAGATGAATATTTCAATTCCAGTGGCAGAGTTACAACAGTCGGCTATGAAAAAAGCAAGGACCTTACGCGCGATTTCATTCTTCAACCAATTCCTGAAGAACCAATAGTACTTCCAGAAATCCTTTACGATCTTGCTAAGTGGGACCTTAAGCCCGAATACCAGGATTCATTGCAAGGCCTCATAACCACACTTGATGAAAACCCCACGCTGATTATTGAGCTTGCTTCTCACACGGATGCCCGGGACACTTACGAACGCAATGATATCCTGTCGCAGCGCCGGGCGCAGTCGGTGGTCGATTATCTCATCGAACGGGGGATCGATCCGGATCGCCTTATCGCCAAAGGTTATGGGGAAAGGGTGCCGAGAATCTTATTGAAAGATGTAACACGTGACGGATTTCTGTTTAAAGAAGGGACCGTCCTGACAGAATCCTATATCGATTCACTGTCCACAGTTCCGTATAAGGAAGCTGCTCACCAGTTGAACAGGCGGACCGAGTTCAGGGTTATCAGTAAAGATTTTGTACCTAAACCTAAAAATGTTGAACTCGGAAAAACCGTTCAAATCCAGCTTAACCCTGACGATAACGTCTTAAAATATACCCTGGCACCCAAATCCGGATTCATTACGGCGCCTTGCATTATCAATGGCTATACAGTTCAGTTCACTTTTGATGCAAAACTTATCGCGCAAATTTCAGTGGACGAGGCAATGAGATTACTGGCCACCGGCGCAATCGGTAAAGAAGATTTCAAAGGCAATCCCGATGAGATTTTAGCCAATGCGACCATTGCCAACCGTGCCATCCTTGTCATTAAGGAATTCACCATTGCCAATGAAACGGTAAAAGATGTTGAATTCATGGTTAACTCAAACCTGGGATACCCGTTAATAATCGGAAATACGGTTCTGGCGGCTTTCGGGGATTATACGATTGATAATCAGCGACAGCAGATCATTTTCAGGAAGAAGAAATAATGGCAGATGACCTGAAATATTCACTTCGGGGTGTATCGGCATCCAAGGAAGATGTGCATGCTGCCATCAGGAATATCGATAAAGGCATTTTCCCACAAGCTTTTTGTAAAATCGTCCCTGATCTGATAGGAGGTGATCCAGAGTGGTGCAACATCATGCATGCCGATGGGGCCGGGACGAAATCTTCCCTGGCTTATATTTACTGGAAAGAAACCGGTGACATTTCCGTCTGGAAAGGGCTCGCACAGGATGCCATCGTAATGAATATTGATGACCTGCTTTGCGTCGGAGCGACTGGTACAATATTAATTTCTTCCACTATTGGCAGGAACAAAAAGCTTATTTCCGGAGAGGTCATCTCGGCCATCATTGAAGGCACGGAGGAATTCCTGGCAAAGATGCGTAGTCTCGGAATTGAAATCTATTCAACAGGCGGCGAAACAGCCGATGTCGGTGATATTGTGAGGACTATCATCGTGGATTCGACCGTCACAGCAAGGATGAGGCGCGAAGATGTGATCCGCAACGACCAGATCCAGCCTGGCGACGTCATTATCGGCCTGTCGTCTTACGGGCAGGCCTCTTATGAAGATACTTACAATGGCGGAATGGGCAGCAACGGCCTGACTTCCGCCCGTCATGATATGTTCAATAAGGTTTACCGGGAGAAATACCCTGAAAGCCTTGATCCTGAGATGCCGGCAGATCTTTCATATACCGGGCCTTTCCGGGTCACTGATCCTTCCGGAGTTCCAGGTGTTAATATTGGCAAACTGGTCTTATCCCCTACCCGCACCTATGCCCCGGTGATGCTTAAAATCTTAGCAGAACACCGGGCAAATATCCATGGATTAGTACATTGCAGCGGTGGAGGACAGACAAAAGTTCTTAATTTCATTGAAAATCTTAAAGTAGTAAAAGACAATCTTTTCCCCATCCCTCCCCTTTTTCAGCTTATCCAAAAGCATTCAGGCACGTCATGGCAGGAGATGTTCAAGGTCTTTAACATGGGCCATCGTTTTGAAATTTACCTTCCTGAAAAATTCGCCGGTGATGTGATTAAAGTTTCGCAGCAATTCAACATCGAGGCGAAGATCATCGGGCATTGCGAGGTATCAGAGAAAAGGTCATTGGTCATTCGTCATCAGGAAGAGGAATTGGCGTATTGATGTATTTGATCCCTCCTTTGAGGGGATGACGCAGCGGAGATTGCAAACAGATCCCGACGAAGGAGGGATCTGCCGGCCAACACTCCGCATCTCGCCCGCTCGCCTGTTCGCTCTTTCGCCCGATCTCTGAAAGAAAGATTTCTCCTGATCAAAAATATTTCTTAAACACATGGTACATTTTAAGTTATTTATGATTAACTTTAGCTCCCCCCACTTAATGGCCAGGAAAATTAAATATTGTCAAATTTCATGTCTACTTACGCATTTCCATAAGCTCTTCAATACCTTATATCATTTTCTGAATCTCAGTACCTGGATCCCGAATCATAATTCAAGGATTTATTCTCCTTCTTCTACTCTCAAGCATTCATTTTCCCTTCCCCAATTTCGAATTTCCATTTTCGATTACCTAATGTCAGTTATTCCAGTCTGCCACTCGCCTCCTGCATGTAAGGGCTAATTTAACCCCATAATGAAATGATTTAAACCAAAATAATTCAACATCCAAAAATTTTTGTCTTACCTTTAAAATCTGATTCTTATGAAAAAATTAGCTTCCATATTGTTTATTATTCTTCTGGGCTCTTCATCATTATTAAGTCAAACCACAACTGGCCATGTAAGAGTTACCTGGAATCCGCAATTATGTGAAGCATGTTGCCTTGGGATGCAATACGGTCCCTGTATAACAGTGGTAAGGGTATTTGACGATTATGTGATTGTAGACGATTCGTGCGTTGTTGTAAGTAATACTGATCACTACGATTTTTCATTTACCATGCCTCAATGCACATCAAATTGGGACATCATAGTCTATGCCGCCGTTTGGGCCGGTTGTGACGGAGGTCCATTATGCTGTCATGGTAAAAACCAAGGCCTAACCTTTACTTGTTCTCAATTAGAAAGTGGACAAATAGTGCCCGTTTTGTGGGATGAATAGTTTATAACTTAGCGCTATATCAGGCTGTTTGCCTGATATAGCGTATTGAAATACAATGATATATGTTGAGTCCTCTAAAATATACTCTTATTATTACCTTGAAATTAATAATGGTTCAAAGTTTATGTTCCCAGCATCAGGCTGATAACTGGATCTTTGGACAATGGGCCGGTTTGAAATTTAGCACGGGCCAACCGGTACCATGGTTACCTATGGTAAATGGAGCTGGCTTTAGTAATGGAACGATTATGAGTGATTCACTTGGTAATTTATTGTTCTATTCCGAAGGCGACAAAGTATGGAACAGGAATCAGGAAATTATGGACAATGGCGATAACCTTCTGCCAGGTTGTTGTTGTTGGGATCAAACTGCAATTAGTTTTCCCCGGCCTGGTTTTGGAGATCAGTATTATTTATTTACTATTTCAGGTTGGAATAGCCCGGAAGGATTATATTATTCAATTATAGATATGTCTTTGGATGGGGGACTTGGAGCAGTGACTGATGTTAAAAATATCAAACTGGAAGCGGCATTCTGGGCACATGACCATCAATTTGTCACGAAAAGCCGATCGGGTGATTCCTATTGGGTTGTCACAAGACTTTATAATGATGACAGATATGCAAGTTTTCTTGTCGATGAACAAGGAGTGCACACGAATCCTGTTTACAGTCCGACAGGGATTTTCAGGGAATTTACAAATAGTGATAATGGCAATATTAAAATTTCTTCAAACAAAAAGTATCTAATAACTGGTCATCGTGAAGGAGATGATGAAGTTCAAAAGCATTATTTACAATCATTTGAGGTCTGTACTTTTAATGATGAAACAGGTGAAATAGGTTATCTATATATGGTAAATAAGAAAAATGTCGGAGGGTGGTACGATCCTGCCTATTGTTGTGAATTTTCACCGGATTCAAAATATTTGTATCTTACTTTTGAGGGAGGCGATTCAAGAAACATGTTAGGTTATTTATATCAATATGAAATGCAATATATTGGTGATTCGGCTGCTTTCGTTAATTCTGCAATCGAGATTTCTAATCTCAGCGGTACAAATATTCAGCTTTCTAATGATGGGAAAATCTATACATCTGTTCCAAATCCCGGTATTCCTAATAATAAATATTATATTGGTGTAATTAACAAACCGTGGGAAAATGGCCAGAATTGCGATTTCGATCCAAATGGAATTTATTTATTGGGACGAGATTGTGAATGGAATTTACCAAACTTACTACTTGATTATTTATACCGTTTCGAATGGGAGGCAGATGATTATTGCCTGGGAACAGCAGTTCATTTTATTCCGCATTTCGTACCAACACCCGACAGCATACAATGGAATTTCGGTGAATTTGGCCCGGGAAGCATATCTCATGAACTCTCCCCAACATATACATTTCAAAACGCAGGAATCCATGAAGTGGAAGTTGATATATGGTATCCTACAGGCAGATATGAACATACGTCGAGAGAAATTGAGATTTACCCGGTGCCTCAACCTGATTTAGGGCCTGACCTGACGATATGTGAGGGTAATATCGTTACACTTAACGCGAATTGCGAGGCAGATCTCTATTCCTGGTCCACCGGCCAGTTCGGAAGCCCGACAATTACTGTATCAGATTCCGGAACCTATTGGGTTCATGCAACTTTTGCTGAAACCGGTTGTATGGGAAGTGACGATATCCACATTAGCTTTTATCCTGCCATAACAATGGACGAATCTGCTCTGGAAATTACACCCACCGCTTGTAGCGGCTCAAGCGGTTCGATTACCGGCCTCCAGGTTATGGGATCCCCGCCATTCACATTTCTCTGGGAAGACTTGTCAGGCAATGTTTACGGTACAGATCCCGACATTTCTAATCTACCTGCAGGACAATATTTACTAACGATTACCGATGGCAACGGCTGCAAAACACAAACTCCGGTTTATACCATCGAGGATGCAGGCAATTTGCAGGTCACGGAAGTACAAACCATAAGGCCTCATTGTTTCAACAACGACGGACAGCTTATCATTTCCGCATTTTCGCCATCCGGTTCAGCGCTGGAATACTCAATAGATGACGGCGTGACTTATCAGTCCGATAGTGTGTTCACCGGGCTGGTTGGTGCGAGTTACGTGATACGGGTTACGGATGAGTATGGATGTTTCGGATTTTATTTGGATAATCCTGTTGTTTTGGAAGATATCCCCGGGCCGCAGGTAAACCAGATTATTGTCACAAATGAGTCGGATTTCCTGGGAAACGGGGCAATAGAAATCATTGCAAATGGATCCACACCAGTTATTTATTATTCCATCGATAGCGGATACACATGGCAATTAAACGACGGAAATTTTTACAATTTACAGTCTGGGATTTACAATTTACAAGTTAAGGATGAGAATGGGTGTGATACTGCTTTTACTGTTGAAATTCAGAATGTTATCCTGACTTATCTGCATGCTGTTACGAGTGAAGGAGGTCATTGCCTTGGCAATACGGCAATGGTGCCGGTGAATGTCGATAACTTCAATTCCGTAGCAAACTTCCGCCTCAAACTCAGCTACAACGCAGATAACCTGCAATGCGAAGGCTTTACCAATGTCCATCCACAGCTTGCCGACAGTCTCACCGGCTGGGTTGACCAGGCCGCCGGAGAGATCAACCTGACGTGGAGATCTACGGTATCGGTCACTTTTATGGCATCTGAAAAAGTAGCCGACCTGGTCTTTACGACGAAAAATCCCGGCCAGGGCGAACTGGCCTGGTACACCGGCTCGACAGAAAGCTATTTCACCAATGCCGGCGGCATGCCCATCCCGGCAGAGTTCCAGACTGGCGAAGTGACCATCTATGAACCGCCTGAAATTCTCCTTTCAACCTCTAAAACAGTCTGCGAAGGACAGATGGTGAGTATTATGAGCATTGCCTCCGGCAATCAGCCCCCGATAAGTTACCGCTGGACTTATCCATCGGGTGACACCTCCGGCACCGATCCGTTCATATTCAATGTAACCTATTCAGATGCAGGCTTTTACACCCTGCTGGCTACTGACATTGTCGGCTGCACCGATCAGAAAAGCATCGAGTTGATTGTCAGCGACAATCCGGTAGCTGCTTTTCATGGAACCGACACGATGGAATTGCACATTGGCGGTTTGCTGGACGCCGGGGGAGGGATGGCATCGTACAGATGGAGTCCTGGAGATACCACGCAAAGCATTGTGATCCAGGCAAAAGGAATGTACGTGGTTGAGATGGAATCCCTGGCAGGATGCATCGGAAAGGACTCCATCTATATCAAATTAACCTCCGATGAAATCCCATCAAACAATATCTTCATCCCTAACGCCTTCTCTCCCGATGGTGACGGGCTGAACGACACCTTCATGGCCATCGCGACCAGCGATTATATCCAAAAATTCCACATGCTCATCTTCGACCGATGGGGCGGACAGATTTTTGAGTCGAATGATATTATGCGCGGCTGGGATGGAACGATGCACGGAAAGCCTTTGCCCGGCGGAATGTATACCTACAAGATAACCTATAGTATTTATCCGTCTATCGGGGATCATTCGGAGCAGGTACGGCTTGGGACGGTGATGCTCGTCAGATAATTACACGATTCGGCATTCGATATTGTCGATGTAATTTTCGAAATAAAATCGTCCGATCGGCAAATTGACAAATCATCCAATCCTTTCGCATCTCGCATGATCGACTGATCGCTCGTTCGCCTGATCCTTCTGTCGTCCCTATGGGACTTTAGATTTTGATCCGACATCTTTACCCGGCACTGACGTGCCGGGCTACTATATGTCATCCCTTTGGGATTCAATTCACCAAATCCCCAAATAGCCTAATCGTGACAAATCACCCAATCTTCCAATCACCCAATCACCCAATCATTTTTCTTCTTACCTTTGCATGCTAGACTAATAAAGAGATATGCTGGGAAAACTGGAGGAAATCCACAAAAAATACCTGGAACTTGAAAAGCAGATAAATGATCCTGATTCGATGAGCGACATGAAAAGATACATCCAGCTCAGTAAGGATCATAAAGAGCTGCAACCGATTGTCGCTGCTTATAAGAATTACAGGAATGTAATGACTTCCCTTGATGCGGCGAAAGAGATCCTTGAAAAGGAGAAAGATGAGGAACTTCGTGCGTATGCAAAGGAAGAGCTTATCGAGCTTACAGGCCAGCGCGACCAGATGGAGGAAAACATCCGCCTGATGCTGATCCCGGAAGATCCGCAGGACAGGAAGAATGCAGTTATTGAAATCCGCGCCGGCACCGGTGGTGATGAGGCAAGTATTTTTGCCGGTGATCTTTACCGCATGTACCTGAAATTCTGTGAAACCAAAGGCTGGAAAGTCGAACCGGTCAGCGCTACAGAAGGGACAGTCGGCGGCTATAAAGAGGTTATCTTCGATGTGATTGGCGAAGGTGTTTATGGTCAGATGAAATATGAATCAGGTGTGCACCGTGTCCAAAGGGTTCCCAAGACCGAAACGCAGGGACGTGTCCATACTTCAGCCGCTTCGGTCGTCATCCTTCCTGAAGCCGATGAGTTTGATGTGGATGTCAAGGAAAGTGATATCAGGAAAGATACTTTCTGTTCCTCCGGACCTGGCGGACAATCGGTAAATACGACCTATTCCGCCATACGTCTTACTCACATTCCAACCAACATTGTCGTCAGCTGCCAGGACCAGAAATCTCAGATCAAGAATTATGAAAAAGCATTGATTGTACTGCGGACAAGGATCTATGAGCGGGAATACAAGAAATTCCTCGATGAGATTTCTTCAAGACGGAAAACGATGGTTTCCACCGGCGACCGGTCAGCGAAGATCAGGACCTACAACTATCCCCAGGGAAGGGTTACCGACCACCGTATCGGGTTCACATTGTACAATTTGCAGGAGATCACCAATGGCAATATCCAGGAACTGATCGACCAGTTGCAATTGGCGGAGAATGCCGAGAGGCTTAAGGCGGAGATTTAAGAAAGTTGACAGTTGACAGTTGGCAGTTGGCAGTCCAAGTTTCAAATTTCAAATTTCAAATTTCATATTATGACCAGGCAGGAACTTATCGTAATCATTAAAAAGAAAAAGTCCTTCCTTTGTGTCGGGCTTGACAGTGAGATCAGCAAAATCCCTCCTCATCTTTTAAAGGAAGAAGATCCGGTTTTTGAGTTTAACCGGCAGATCATCGATGCAACGATCGACTATGCTGTGGCTTACAAACCGAACCTGGCCTTTTATGAAAGTTCAGGATTGAAAGGCTGGATCAGCCTTGAGAAGACCATTTCATACCTCCATTTGAAAAAAGACCGCGTTTTCCTGATTGCAGACGCCAAACGGGGCGATATCGGGAACACTTCAAAGCAATACGCTAAGGCCTTTTTCGAGATACTAGATGTGGATGCTCTTACTGTAGCCCCCTACATGGGTTCCGATTCGGTGCAGCCGTTTCTCTCTTATCCTGACAAATGGGTAGTTTTGCTGGCACTCACTTCAAACCAGGGGGCATCCGATTTTCAATATTTAAAATCCGGAGAATCCCATCTTTTTGAGCATGTCCTGCGTACATCAAGCCAATGGGGAACACCTGACAATATGATGTACGTTGTGGGTGCCACCCAGGCACAGCAACTGGCAATTATCCGCAAAATCGTTCCTGATCATTTCCTGCTTGTTCCCGGCGTTGGTGCCCAGGGTGGCAGCCTGCAGGAAGTTGCCCGTTATGGCATGACTAAAGAAATCGGTTTGCTCGTAAATGCTTCCCGCAGCATCATTTTCGCTTCAAATGGGGAAAATTTTGCAGATAAGGCAAGGGAAGAAGCAGCGAAGCTGCAGGCAGAAATGGAAAGACTTATGATATAATATAGGATTTACAATTTACAATTTACAATTTACAATTTACAATCTAATATCTAAGATCTTAAACTGTAAATTGTAAATTTAAAATCTTCACTCAACAACCGTGCACCACCCATAGATATCAGGTTCTTCACCGTATTGGATAGCCCTGAGTTTGTTATAAAGCCTGGTTGATATCGGGCCGGCATTTCCGTCTTTACAGTATTGATGTTCCTTTCCGGTTTTCCTGTCATGGATCTTCTTTATAGGAGAAATGATAGCTGCCGTTCCGCATGCGCCCACCTCATCGAATTCAGCAAGCTCTTCAACCGGGACACGTCTGACTTCTACGTTCATTCCTATCTCTTTAGCTAAAACCTGGAGACTATTATTGGTGATAGAAGGGAGGATGGTATGTGATGCCGGTGTAACATAAGTGTTCCCTTTAATACCGAAAAAATTTGCAGGTCCGGCTTCATCAATATATTTCTTTTCTTTTGCATCCAGGAAAAGCACTGTTGAGCAGCCCTCTTCTTTAGCTCTTGCAGCAGGAAAAAGGCTGGCAGCATAATTTCCACCCACTTTAATATGACCTGTACCAAGAGGTGCTGCACGGTCAAAATCATGCAGCAACTGGACACACACAGGCTTGAAACCTTCCTTGAAATACGGCCCGACCGGTCCGACAAAAACTATGAACAAATATTCGGTAGCGGGCTTCACACCTACCTGGGGGCCTGTCCCGATCAGCAATGGCCTGAAATATAACGCAGCGCCGGTTCCATACGGCGGTAAATATTTCACATTCATCTTCAGGGCAGTCATGATCGCTTTCTCAAACAATTCATCCGGGACTTCTGCCATCATGATCCCATCGGCTGACCTGCGGAAACGTTTTGCATTCTCCTCCCACCGGAAAACCCGGATCTTTTCGTCTTTCCCCCGAAAAGCCTTCATCCCTTCAAAGGCTTCCTGGCCATAATGCAGGCAGGTCGCTGCAATGTGAATGTTCACATATTCGGAAGAAGAAATCTCAATTTCCCCCCATTTCCCATCCCTGTAATAACACCGGATGTTATAATCGGTCCTGAAATAACCGAAAGGCAAGTTCCCCCAGTCAATATTTTCCATATTCAACTTATTTTATTGTAAAATCAGTCTGGCTTTTAACGTGGCTAAAATAGATAATTTTCCGGAAAGAAAAGATCAAATTTCTATCTAAATTCAGTATAAATAGCACGAATATGCATGATTGTACAGTCAAAATGTCAGCTTATTTTTACGGTATATACTTTGATCCATTAACCGCCTAAAAAATCTCATATTATGCAAACCGGTAAGATAAACGTTCAGACGGAAAACATTTTCCCTATCATTAAAAAATTCCTTTATTCAGATCATGAAATATTCCTGCGTGAATTGGTGTCTAACGCGGTGGATGCCACCCAGAAGCTAAAAACCCTGGCCTCGGTCGGGACGTTCAAAGATGAGCTCGGTGATTTGACCATTCGTGTCGAACTTGATAAGAAAGCCGGCACCATTACCGTTAAAGACCGCGGTATTGGAATGACAGCTGAAGAAGTGGATAAATATATCAACCAGATCGCTTTTTCCAGCGCCGAAGAATTTGTTAAAAAATTCAAAACCAAAAGCGAAGCTGAGCGGAACGCCATCATCGGTCATTTCGGCCTGGGTTTTTATTCTTCATTCATGGTCTCCGATAAGGTTGAGATCTTCACAAAGACATATAAAAAAGGCGGTCAGACCAAAGCGGTAAAATGGGAATGTGACAGCAGCCCTGACTATACCCTCACAGAGATTGACCGGAAAGAAAGAGGCACCGAAGTAGTGGTTTATATCGACAAGGAAAATAAAGATTTCCTTGAAGAAGCTAAAATCCTTGAAATTCTGAAAAAATATTCCCGTTTCCTTCCTGTTCCCATCGAATTTGGAAAGGAGAAAACCTGGGAGAAAATTGAAGGGGAAAAAGACGAGAAGGGTAACGACAAAGAAGTCATGGTTGAAAAACCACGAATAATCAATAATCCCGACCCCTTATGGAAAAAGAAACCTGCGGAATGTACTGATGAAGATTATAAAAAATTTTACCGTGAGCTCTATCCATTAAATTATGAAGAGCCGCTCTTCCAGATCCACCTGAATGTCGATTATCCATTCCACCTGACGGGTATTCTATATTTTCCCAGGGTCAAAAGGAATGTTGAAATTCAGAAAGACAAGATCCAGCTTTACAGCAACCAGGTTTTTGTGACCGATTCAGTTGAAGGTATCGTTCCAGAATTCCTGACTTTGTTGCACGGCGTGATCGATTCGCCGGACATCCCGTTAAATGTTTCCCGGTCCTATTTGCAAAGCGATTCGAACGTAAAAAAGATCTCCGGTTATATCATGAAAAAGGTCTCGGAAAAGCTGGAAGAACTTTTCAAAAAAGACCGGCAGGGCTTCGAATCCAAATGGGATGATATCAAAGTATTTATTGAATACGGCATGATCAGTGAAGAGAAATTTTATGATAAAGCCGAAAAATTCGCCCTGTTTAAAAATGTTGAAGGCAAATATTTCACTCTCGAAGAATACAAAACCCATGTCGAACCTGGTCAGAAAGATAAAGAAAACAAGTTGATCTATCTATATGCCAGCAACAAAGAGGAGCAGCATGGTTTTATCCAGGCAGCTACTGAAAGGGGCTACGATGTAATTGTGATGGATGGCATCCTGGATAATCATTTTATCAACACGCTCGAACACAAGTTGACGGACATCATGTTCCGGAGGGTGGATTCAGATACCATCGACAAGCTGATCAAAAAGGATGAAACCAGTTTATCAAAGCTGGATGATGCGCAGAAAGACCGGCTGAAAGGGATTATCGAAAAAAGTATCGAAAAGGAGAAATTTTCGGTTGTATTTGAAAACCAGAGTGAAACGGAAGTCCCGTTCCTGGTTGTTCAACCGGAATTTATGAGAAGAATGAAAGATATGTCGGCCCTTGGCGGTGGATACATGGGATTGGGCACAATGCCGGAATTCTTCAACCTTGTCGTGAATGTCAATCATCCTTTGATGCAGACCATCCTGGACCAACAGGATGAAGATAATCAGGATAAGTTGGTCCGTCAGCTCTATGACCTGGCATTGATCTCTCAAAACCTGCTAAAAGGTGAGAAAATGACCACTTTTATTAAGCGGAGCATTGAGATGATAAAATAACTTAATTTAGAAATATACAGTCACTTAAGGAATAATTGTAATTTAGCACAACCATTAATTAATTCCAGAAAATCATGAAAAAATCTTTATTAGTTCTTATCGGTGTATTTGTATTCCTTGGCCTGATCGTGCTGATCGGTTTTCTTACTTCGATTTCCACTTACAACAAGATGGTGCAATATGACGAAGCTGTCACCTCATCCTGGTCACAGGTTGAGAATGTTTATCAACGGCGGGCTGACCTGATCCCTAACCTGGTAAATACTGTGAAAGGATATGCCGATTTCGAGAAGTCAACGCTAACTGCCGTTATAGAGGCCCGTGCGAAAGCAACCTCTGTAAATATTTCAGCGGATAACCTGAATGAGCAGACAATGGCGCAGTTTCAACAGGCTCAGGATGGTCTGAGTTCAGCCTTATCGAAATTGATGGTTGTAGTAGAAAGATATCCTGACCTGAAAGCCAATCAGAATTTCCTTGAACTCCAGGCCCAACTGGAAGGTACGGAGAACAGGATCGCCAATGAACGGATGAAGTTTAACGAAACTACGAGAACTTATAATGTTTATATCAGGAGATTCCCGGCCAGGATTTTTGCCAGCATATACGGTTTTGAGCAGAAGCCCTATTTCAAAGCTGTTGAAGGTGCTGAAAAAGCGCCTGAAGTAAAGTTCTGATGGGCCGAATCCTCTTATATCGTTGAATATTATGATCAAAACTGCGAAAGTTTTTTTTACCAAAGAACAACGGGAAGATATCCGGCAGGCTGTTCTTAATGCCGAATTGGATACTTCCGGTGAAATAAGGGTCCATATCGAAACAAGCTGCAAAGGTGATGTACTTGACCGTGCGGCTTTTATTTTTGATAAAATGGGCATGCAAAAAACTGAAAAGCGGAACGGGGTACTTTTTTACCTGGCTGCAAAAAACAGGAGATTCGCTGTAGTGGGCGATAAAGGAATCAATGCCGTTGTTTCGGAAGATTTTTGGGATGATCTTAAAAATTTATTGCTGAACTATTTCCGCGAAGAAAGATTTACGGAAGGGTTTATTGAAGGAATATCCATGGTCGGAACTAAACTTAAAGAGCATTTTCCTTACCAGACAGATGATGTGAATGAATTATCGGACAACATTAGTTTTGGGAAATAAAGATTACTTACAGATGAAATTAATTCGGAACATTATTCTTGCATCTCTGCTCCTGGTCACTTTGCCGGGGCGGGGTCAGGATATTCCTGAACCATTATCTCCTCCAAGGCTGGTCAATGATTACGCCGGCATACTGAATGAAAACCAGTTCCGTCGCCTGGAATTAAAGCTGGAAAGATTCAACGATAGTTCTTCGACGCAGATCGTTGTTATCCTGGTCAAGTCATTGAACGGGATTACAAAGGAAGAATATGCAGACCGTGTTGGCGAGAAGTGGGGCGTGGGCCAGAAAGGTAAGAACAATGGGATCATAGTTCTCGTAAAACCAAAATACCAGAATGAGAAAGGGGAAGCGAGTATATCCGTCGCTTACGGCCTGGAGGGGGTAATCCCCGATGCCACTGCAAAACGTGTTGTGGAGAATGATATGATGCCATATTTTAAAGCCGGTGATTATTTCACCGGTATTGACCGGGCAACCAATACGCTTATTTCCCTTTCCAAAGGCGAATTCACTGCCGACCAATATAAAAAGAAAACAGAAGGAAGCCCGTTCAGGCTTTTAGTTCCGATCATTATTATCATTATTATTATCATTTTCATGCGCAGTAATTCCGGCAACCATTATACGACCGGCAGTAAAGGAACCTCTATCTGGACCGCTTTATGGCTGGCTTCCATGATGGGCAGCCGCGGTGGCGGAGGCTCCTGGGGGGATTTCCGTTCAGGTGGCGGTAGCTTTGGCGGTGGCAGCTTTGGAGGCGGCGGTGGCGGTTTCGGAGGTTTTGGCGGCGGCTCTTTCGGAGGCGGCGGAGCGGGAGGAAGCTGGTAGAAAATTCCAAATTCCAAACAAATTCAAATACTCAAATCTCAAAAATCAAACTATTTTGAATTTTAGTTTTTGAATTTAATTATTTGTTTAGAATTTGGTGCTTGGGGCTTGGGATTTTTCAGGCATCCTTCCGCATACTTTTCCAACATCTTCATTAAAAAAAATGAGCTTTTTGTGAAGAGCTAATTTATTTCTATTTTTATCCACTGATTATACAATGGATTGAATTTGCTTTGCTGATAAAATAAGCATCCTGTAAATCATACTATTATTCTCGAGTTTTTAGCAAGGATTCATCAAATAACATTTATATGTATAGATATTTACGCCGGACCATGCGCAAAATCCTGCCCGCCTTATTGCTCATGACCATCCTGCTCACAGATGGGATATTCGCGGAAAGAACATTTTCCCAGGCTCCGGATGGAGCCCAGTTATTTCAGGCCTGTGCAATTTGCCATTACATCGGAAAAGGTAAACTGATCGGGCCTGATCTTTATCAGGTAACCCAGCGCCGCGACCGGGAATGGCTGATCCGCTTTATCCGGAATTCCCAGGAAGTCGTGCAATCCGGCGATGAATATGCCGTAAAGTTATTTGAGCAGCACAATAAGCTTCCAATGCCACCTTTTGCCTATTCGGATGAGCAAATTAACGCCGTACTGAACTATATTGAGAATTATAACAATACCAAAGTTACCACGGCAGTTATAAGTGATGCGACGACTGAAGAAACAAAGGCAGCAGATAATTTTTTCACTGATACCAAAGATCACAAGCGACAGTTTGGCACCACTTTTATTATTTCACTTATTCTTTTGTTAGCCTCTGCATTTGATCTCTTTGTCACCAAGCTGATCAAAGCACGCTTTGTTAATGTTATCGTCATATTAATTTCAGCTTTCATCATTACTGAAATCACAGTAGTGGAAGCTAAAAATCTTGGCCGTCAGCCAGGTTATGAACCCGACCAGCCGATCCTTTTTTCCCATAAAATCCATGCAGGTGATAACCAGATTGATTGCAAATATTGTCATATCACTGTAACACAAAGCAAGCTTGCTGGCATTCCCTCTGTCAATCTGTGCATGAACTGCCATACGGCGGTCAGAAATGGCCGAAACACCGGGACAGTGGAGATTGCAAAGATTTACAGTGCAATTGAAACCGGAAAACCCATCCAATGGATCAAGGTTCACAATCTCCCTGACCATTCTTATTTCAATCACGCACAGCACGTCGTTACAGGCAAAGTGCAATGCGAATCCTGCCATGGCGATGTCAAAACCATGGACCGCATCCGGCAGATGCAGCCACTCAGCATGGGATGGTGCATCGACTGTCACCGCAAGACACAAGTACAATTCACGGAAAATGGTTATTACCAGAAATTCGTGAAACTGCATGAAGAGCTTAAATCCGGCAAACGAACCCGCATTACTGTTGAAGATGTCGGTGGCACCGAATGCTCAAAATGCCATTATTAATTTTCTATTCAGAATTCTATACACATGGATGATATAAAACAATACTGGAGGAGCCTGGAAGAGTATGACGGCATGACTCCGCAAGAGTCGGGCCAGGAAAAGCTGCAACCAGAAAAAGAGTTTTTAGCAGAAGACCTTGCCCTGGAAGAAACGTCTGATAAGCCTAGCCGTCGTGATTTTCTTAAAATGCTCGGTTTTACGGTTGGCTATGCTGCCCTTGCCAACAGTTGCGAAATGCCTGTCAGAAAGGCTATTCCGTACCTCAGCCAGCCGGAAGAGATCACGCCCGGAATCGCAAACTACTATGCTTCAACGTTTTTTGACGGTCATGATTACTGCAGTATCCTGGTCAAAACAAGAGAAGGAAGGCCGATCAAGATAGAAGGAAATGCCCTTTCCAAACTGACCCAGGGCGGGACCAATGCCAGGGTGCAGGCTTCAGTCCTTAGCTTATATGACCAGGCCAGGCTTAAGGAGCCTCTGAAGGATAATCAAAATGCCAGCTGGCAGGTTATCGATCAGGAAGTTACTGATAAATTGAAGGCTATCAGCGGCAACAACGGGAAAATCGTCATTTTAAGCCCTACCATAATCAGCCCTTCATCCCGCAAGGCAATTGAAGATTTTAAAGCTGCTTATCCGACTACTGAATGGGTCGTTTATGACACGGTTTCTGCAGCCGGATTGCTGGATGCCAATGAGGCCAACTTCGGCATCCGGGCCATTCCGTCATACCATTTTGATAAAGCCGCACTGATCGTTGGATTTAATGCCGATTTTCTTGGCAACTGGATCCTTCCGGTGCAGTATTCAAGGGATTATGCCAAAGGAAGAAAGCTGATCAATGAGAACAAAATGTCGAGGCATATCCATTACGAATCATGCCTCACCCTGACAGGTTCCAATGCCGATACGCGGGTGCAGATTAAACCATCGGAAGAGCTGATCGTCCTGCTGAGCCTTTTCAATGAATTAGCCGGCGAGAATGGAATGCAACCTGTAAGTGTTGCATCATCACCCGTTGACGTAAAGACTCTTGCCAAAGAACTAAAGGAAAACAAAGGCAAATCGCTGGTAGTATCCGGCACTAATGACTTTTATGTCCAGGCGGCAGTAAATTCGATTAACATCCTGCTTGAAAATTACGGCACAACCCTGGATATGGCTCCGGTGATGTTAAAGCAAGGCAGCGACCGTGAAATGGCGCGGGTGGTAAATGAAATGAACGCCGGCACTGTCAGTGCCCTTTTCCTTTACGGGGTCAATCCTGCTTACGACTATGCTGAACCGGAGGTGTTCATGGACGGGCTGAAAAAATGCGAACTCACCGTATCATTTTCTGACACCCTTGATGAAACCGCGCTTTTATGCAAATATGTGTGCCCTGATCACCATTACCTTGAATCATGGAATGACGCTGAGCCGCAAAAGAATTATTACAGCCTGGCCCAACCTGTCATCAACAATCTCTTTGACACCAGGCAGGCTCAGGTAAGCTTGCTGAAATGGACTGGGCAGGAAACCGGTTTTTACGAATTCATACAGGCTTACTGGGAAAAAGAAATCTTTCCGAAACAAACTGAATTTCTTTCTTTTATACAATTCTGGAACAAGAGCTTACAGGATGGCGTTGCATTAATTGACCCCGGAACAGTCACTATTCCCGAATTTAAAGCAAGTGACCTGAGCCTTGCACCAGTTAACAGAATAGAAGGCATTGAACTGGTTCTTTATGAAAAAATAGGGCTTGGAACCGGCAGGCACGCCAATAATCCATGGCTTCAGGAATTACCAGACCCGATCTCCAAGGCGGTTTGGGATAATTACGTTTGTGTGGCCCCGTCATTCGCCAAAGAGCATGAGCTGAAGAATGAGGATGTAGTATTAATTAATAGAAGCATTGAGTTGCCGGTACTTGTCCAACCCGGCCAGCATAAGGATACAATCGGCATTGCTATTGGATATGGCCGTACCAACGCAGGAAAAGTAGCTGACGGAATAGGTAAAAATGTTTTCTCACTGGCACTAATAATGAATGGGTACCGGCAACTGGCAGGAAGAATGGTGACTATTGAAAAAGTTAACGGCAAAACCTATCCGCTGGCAACCACGCAAACCCATCATACCATGGAAGGGCGGGCGATTATCAGGGAAACTACCCTGGAACAGTGGAATGAAGATCCTATGGCAGGCAATGAAATGCATGAGGAGATCATGAAGCAGAACCAGACCCTTTACAACCTGCCGGTTTTTGACAGCTATCACTGGAGTATGGCTATAAACCTGAATGCATGCATCGGTTGCGGCAACTGTGCGATAGCCTGCCAGGCCGAAAATAACATAGCAGTTATCGGCAAGGAGCAGGTGAAAAACCGGAGGATCATGCACTGGATCAGGATTGACAGGTATTATTCGGAAGAAGTGGATAATCCGGAAGTGACCCATATGCCTGTTATGTGCCAGCATTGTGATAATGCACCCTGCGAGAATGTCTGCCCTGTGGCGGCCACCCCGCATAGTTCCGAAGGCCTGAACCAGATGGCCTACAATCGTTGCATCGGGACACGGTATTGCATGAATAACTGTCCATTCCGGGTCAGGAGGTTTAATTGGTTTGAATATACTAATGAGAAAAGGTTTAATTACAACATGGGCAACGAACAGGAAAAACTGGTGCTAAACCCGGATGTTACCGTACGGTCAAGGGGAGTAGTCGAAAAATGCTCCATGTGTATCCAGAGGATCCAGGAGCAGAAGTTGAATGCCAAATTAGAAAATCATATGGTCCGCGAAGGGGATATAAAGACTGCCTGCCAGCAGTCATGTCCCGGAGATGCCATCGTTTTCGGCGACATCAATGATCCGAACAGCGAGGTAGCTAAGCTGAACCAGAACCCGAGGACTTACCAGCTTCTCGAACAGCTCCATACGCTGCCTTCGGTTAGTTACATCACCAAGGTCCGGAATATGGATCCAAAGGATAAAAAACGGAATTATTCCATTAATTATCCGACTTATTCTTCCGGGGAAACATTGCCGGATGAGCACCAGGAAGAGAAACACTAAGTTCAAAGATCAGGTAATAAAAATCTCTCAATATGTATAAAGCAGAAGTCAGGGGCGAACTTATAAATGGAAATAAGAATTACGGGCAGATCACCCGCGAGGTCTTACGGCCATTTGAAGCCGACAGGCCACCCAAATGGTGGTACATAGGATTATTTATCGGATTGGCAATGGTCATTATCGGCACCTGGAGCGTTATTACACTGGTCTCTACCGGTATCGGGATATGGGGACTGAACAATAATGTCGGCTGGGGATGGGATATCATCAATTTTGTCTGGTGGATCGGGATCGGGCATGCCGGTACGGCATTTTCGATCTTTCTTCTTATACTTCGCCAAAGATGGAGAACTTCTATTAATAGGGCTGCCGAAGCCATGACTGTGTTTGCAGTTCTCTGTGCCGGCCTGTTCCCCATGCTTCACATGGGAAGGGTATGGGATGCCTTTTTCATCCTGCCTTATCCTAATACCCGCGGACCTTTATGGGTGAACTTCAACTCGCCTTTATTCTGGGACGTAGTAGCCATCAGCACTTATCTTATGGCATCCGGTGTTTTCTGGTACATGGGGATGATCCCCGATTTTGCCTCCATCAGGGAAAGAGCGACGTCTAAATTAAGAAAGAATATTTACAGCATCCTCAGTTTCGGATGGGTCGGTACAGCACGTGGTTGGTTAAGGTTTGAAACTGCCGCCATCCTGCTTGGCGGCTTAACCGCACCGTTGGTAGTTTCCGTCCACTCTATCGTATCTATGGACTTTGCTACATCCGTTATGCCTGGCTGGCATACGACAATTTTCCCGCCTTATTTCGTGATCGGTGCTATCTTTTCCGGGTTCGGCATGGTGATGACGCTGATGATCATTGTCAGGAAGGTTTTTAAATATGAAGATTTCATTACACAGGGCCACCTCGATGCCATTGCCAGGATCCTGACATTTATCAGCCTGATCATGGGGACTGCTTACATGACCGAATTATTTATAGCATGGTATGGTGGTACTGAATATGAAATGTTTACATTTATGAAGAACAGGATCACAGGTGACTACACTTTTGCATTCTGGACAATGATAACCTGCAATGCCATCATCCCACAACTTTTCTGGTTTAAGAAAATCAGAAAAAACCTGACCATGGTCTTTATCATGTCCATTATCATTAATATCGGGATGTGGTTTGAGCGTTACGTGATCGTGGTTACGTCCCTTTCCAAAGACTTTCTGCCTTCGAGCTGGGCAGCCTATCATCCCACCATTTATGATAAGGCCTTATTTATCGGAACACTGGGTATTTTCCTGCTCGGGATACTGTTCTTCTTCAGGTTTATTCCCATGATGGCTATCAGTGAGCTTAAAGGTATTTTAAAAGAAACAAGTATTAAGAAGGATAAAAACCATGGAAAGAATTAATATAGTAGGGATATATGACGACCCGGATGTCCTCGTGGCTGCTGCTAAAACGCTGAAGGAAAAGGATGTACGCATTAAAAACATCTTCAGCCCCTTCCCAATCCATGAGTTGTGGGATGTGCTGGGGTTAAAAACCCGGCTTCCTCTGCTGACCTTCATTTACGGGACTGTTGGTCTGATTGTCATCTATGCATTCCTTTACTGGACTTCGGTTGTCAATTATCCCCTGAAATTTGGCGGTAAGCCGCTGAATTCCCTTTCTTTTATCATCATCATGTTTGTCGGGACGATTTTCGTTGCGGTACTCTTTACTTTTTCGACCTTTTTTATCCGGCAGAAAATTGGCCCTGGCAAGAATGTCGTAATGATTGACCCACGTACGACTGATGATAAATTCGCCATCGTGATTGAAAAATCGGCCGAATTTACCGATGAAGAAGTCAGACGGATCAAAACCATCCTTAAGGAAACCGGCGCTGTTGAAATATCGGAAAAAATCCAGCCTGATCATTATATTGAAGAAGAAAACGACTAATAGTTGGTTCATTATGATAAAGAGCTTTTTTAAATTCCCGGTCATCCCTTTGCTGGCAGTCATGCTTTTCATGAGTTCCTGCAACCATAAACGCAATCAACCCGGGTATGCCTACATGCCTGACATGTATTATTCGGAGCCTTATGATGCGTATACTGCAAATCCGGTATTCCGTGACAGCCTGACCATGCAGTTGCCGGTAAAAGGCACGATCGCGAGGGGGCATTACCCGGCTTATCCATACAAGCCTAAATCAGTTGAAGATCAAAAAAGGGCCGGGTTAGAACTGGTGAACCCGGTACCTGTCAGTACAGGGGCCCTTGCTAAAGGCAAAGAACAGTATACTATATTCTGTATCAATTGTCATGGCGCTCTGGGAGATGGCAAAGGATACCTTTACACAAGCAAGCGTTTTCCTGCCCAACCCACTTCACTGATTGGAGATATTGTGAAAAATAAACCTGACGGTGAGATATACCATGTCATTACCCTGGGCTCTCTTTCAGGACTGATGGGCGCTCATGGCTCCCAGATTGCTCCCGAAAACCGCTGGAAGATCGTAAATTATGTCAGGGAGCTGGGTAAATAGTTATTTTGATGGAAGGAGAATCAATTATGGAAAATTTTAATATGGATAAACAGCTCGTGATTTCAAAGAGGTTCAATTACCTGACCTATGTCCTGATGGGGATCGGGTTTGTCACAATTGTTGCCGGCTTCTTTGTCAATCCAACGAAAACCTGGGCTAATTACCTGATGAATAACTATTACTTCCTTTCACTGGCTATAGGAGCAACTTTTTTTGTGGCTCTTCAGTATATCACCCAGTCAGGATGGGCAAGTGCTTTTATCAGGATACCGCAGGCCATGGCAAATGTGATCCCTGTGATCGCTGTCCTGATGATTCCGATCCTGATTTTCGGCTTGCCGGATATATACCACTGGGCACACCCGGGAGCTGCAGCCCATGATCCGATTATCGCTCATAAAAGCCCTTACCTGAACCTGCCATTCTTCATCTCCAGGTATATTATCTTTTTTGCCATATGGATTTTCCTTACCCAATACCTGAAGAGATTATCGCTAAAAGAAGACAGGGAGGGCGGAATGGCCAATTTCTACAGAAGTGCATTATTTTCCAAGATATATATTTTCACCCTGGCTATCACTTTTTCACTTGCCACTTTCGACTGGATCATGTCGGTTGATATTCACTGGTTCAGTACTATATTCGCTTTCAGGAATTTCGCCATGTCATTTTATCATGGAACAGTAGTAATAACCTTGATTGTGATCATTCTAAGCAAGATGGGTTACCTGCCTTTTCTAACCAAAGCCCACATGAAGGATTTTTCAAAATATATCTTTATCCTTAGCATCATCTGGACCTACCTCTGGTTTGCCCAGTATATCCTGATCTGGTACGCAAATATCCCGGAAGAGACTGTTTATTATTTACCCAGGACCAAAGGCGAGTTCAAACCCCTGTTTTACCTTGAGCTGATCATTAACTTTGCAATCCCGTTCGCATTGCTGCTTTCCAACTACCTGGTAAGCCATAAAAACACATTGCTTGCCATTTGTATTATCATCATCCTGGGACATTGGGTTGATCTATACCTGCAAATCATTGTTGGTACTTACGGAAAACTTCAAATCGGCCTGATTGAAATAGGCATGTTTACCGGATTTGCCGGAATGTTTGCCTATACTGTAGCTCACGCCCTCAAAGCAGCACCACTGGTACCGAAAAATCATCCTTACCTGGAAGAAAGTTTGGGACATCATTGATATTATCCGGTTATAAGCTGAATTATGAAAAGACAATTCGTATATTTAATTAGCATTGGGATACTTAACTTTTTTTTATTTATAGGAGTGTTCAAACTTCTTCAAAATGAGAAAATTTACCATAATACACTTGGCGTTATCTCAGAAAACTATGAAAGAATTGGGGGGTGGGACAATTATGAAATAAAAAAGACATCTAAACCATTTCTTCAGATAAAAAATGACAACTTTGAAACTTGGGATGCCGCAATATACAAATGTGTCAGTGAAAGAATGTATTGTCCTGAAAATGATTGCTACGGTAATGTAAGGGCTGCTTTTTTTCCTCTTTTCCCGGTTCTTTGGAAAATAACATTTAGTTCGCCCATAGGTATTTCAATTATTAACTATTTTCTCTTTATTTTATCCATTGCGTTTCTTGTGATGTTTTTATTTAAGACAACATTATTTAATAAATTGGTCACGTATTCTATTCTTATTACCCTGCCCTCTACCATCATTTATTATATACCCTATACGGAGGCTCTGTTCTTGTTTACGATGACGGCGGCTGCAATTGGGATAATAAAAAAGAAATATTGGTTGTTTTTTGCAGGTAGTTTTTTAATGTCGATGGTGAGACCAGCTTCCGTTTTTATACTTATTGCAATAGTGTTTGCTGAATTAATAATTCTCATTAAAAACAAGAATTACCGCTTATTCATAAATGAAATAATCTTTAAATCCTTACCATTCATAATTGGATATTTCTGTGTTATATTTATTCAATATTTATATACTGGCTCCTGGTCTGCAATGATAGAAGCTCAAAAGCATTGGGCAGGAGGAGTTCAGGTAGTTAAAGGATTCTCAGACTGGTCTATTGAAGGGTTTGGACTGTCTTCTTTTGCTATATTCTTTGTATGCTTACCAGCTCTGCTATTTACCTTATTTTTGCTTATTAACAGGAATAAAAAAACTAAAGGAGATTATATTCTAAACATTAAGAATTATGACATCGGGTATTTATTATTAATTTCTGTTTTTTATTTAATTGGAATTTTTGCTTTTACACTAATAACATCAGGAGGGAATTTACATAGCTTTTTCAGATTTACGTTAGCTTCCCCTTTCTTTTATATAGCCTTATTATTTTTTCTTAATTATTTATACGAAAAACCGGTAAAATTATTTTTTTCAATTTTTATCATCTTAAATGTTTTACTAATACTGTTTCTGAATTTTGAGGATTATGGTGGCGGGAGAATGCAGTTTTCGTTTTTCGGACTTTATATGTTTATTGCGACAGGTTTATTCCTTATCATAAAAAAAATAATATCCCAACCAATTCAAATAGTAATAATAATAGCACTAATTATACTGAATACTATTTGGAATACTTATTTATTAAATGTTTTTTTTAGCAATGGTTGGATATTCACATAAAATTCGGCTTCTATACGACATAAGCGTTGAGTATTAACAGATGCTTGGCGCTTTTTTTGTTTTAATTTAAACTCATTCTTTATAATTCTTCTTTTTAGCTATTTTTGCTTGCATAAAAATCTTCATTTATGCGAAAATTATTTGACTTTATATTTTCCATGCAATTTGCAGGGACCCTTATGCTGGTCTTTGCTGCAGCTATCGGAACAGCAACATTTATAGAGAATGATTTCAGCACGCTTGCCGCCAAATCTGTAGTTTATGATGCCAGATGGTTCGAGGCCCTTTTATTGCTGACTGCCATCAGCCTGGTCGGTAGTGTGTTCAAGTATAAATTATATGAACGAAAGAGATATAATGTGTTATTGTTCCACCTTTCTTTTGTTGTCATCCTTGCCGGGGCTGCTATTACCCGCTATGCAGGCTATGAAGGCACGATGATGATCCGGGAAGGGGAATCTTCCAGCCAGATTATCTCTGAAAGCCCGTTTGTCCAGGTAACCGTTGAAAAGAATGGCCAGAAGGGTTATTTCTATGACGATTACTTATTCACGGAGTTCAAGAAGAACCACTTCGACGAAACATACACATTTGACGGAGAAGACTTTCGTCTTGAATTTCAGAAATATATTCCCAATGCAGCCGAGGCTGTCGTGGAAGATCCGGATGGGATACCGATGATGACTTTTGTCACGGTGGAAAACAGTGAAAGAAAAAATGCCCTGATTAAAGCCGGTGAAAACAAAAAAACAGCAGGGCTCAATCTGAGCTTTAATGCCGAAACATCGGATCCGGAAGCAATCCATATTAATTATACCCCGGAATCAGGGTTGACTTTCCGCGCACCTGTCGATGCTACCGTCATGAACATGATGGCCGGAACTACTGACACCCTTAGCAAGGATTCTACGTATACCTTGAACCCAATGCAGTTATATAGTTTTGATGGCATTCAGCTTGTAGTCCGGCAATTTTACGCCACCGGGAAAACCCAGATGGTTTCCTCCCCGCATGAAAAAAGCGGAGCTGCCGCCATAGTAATGAACCTGAGCTATAAAGGCCAGACAGAAGAAATCAGTATGCTTGGCGGGAAAGATATGATCGGTCAACCGGTCAAAACCATCATCGGTGACGCGGAATTTTCACTCGCATACGGCTCCAGGATCATCGAAATACCCTTCTCCATTATGCTGAGAGATTTCCAGCTTGAAAGATATCCCGGATCCCAAAGCCCTTCTTCCTTTGCCAGTGAAGTAACCGTGCTTGATCCTGCAAAAAATGTGGAAAAACCATACCGGATTTTCATGAACAATATCCTGAATTATGGCGGATTCAGGTTTTTTCAGTCCTCTTATGATAAAGATGAAAAAGGAACCATTCTTTCCGTGAACCATGACAAATGGGGAACAATGGTGACTTACATCGGCTATATTATCCTGGCGGCAGGACTTCTTTATAATTTCTTCAGTAAAAACAGCCGGTTCAGGAAGCTGGCCCGGACATCTTCACAATTGAAGAAAAAGAGTGCACTGGCTTCCATAGGAATTCTTGTGGTTATCAGCATGGCTTCTTTTTCTTCCATGGCCCAGCATGGTTCAACCCCTGATCCACAAAAAATCAGTAAAGATCATGCTACAAAATTCGGACAGTTATTGGTTCAGGACCAGGATGGCGGACGGATGAAGCCTGTCAATACCCTTTCTTCGGAAATTTTGCGTAAAATTTCCCGCAAAGACAAGATGATGGGGTTGAATAGCGACCAGATATTCCTGGGAATGCTGACAAACCCGATTTATTGGGAGACTGTACCGATGATCAAAGTGAGTGACAAGGAACTCAAAAAAGTCATCGGCGTAGAAGGAAAATATGCCTCATTTAATGATTTTATCGACCAGGAAATGGGCTCTTATAAGCTTTCTGAACATGTTGATGCAGCTTATAATAAAAAACCTGTCGAGAGAACCAGCTTTGACAAGGATGTGATTAAAGTTGATGAACGGGTGAATGTTTTCTACATGGCTATAACCGGTGATTTCCTGACCGCATTCCCGGAGCCACGACATCCTGATAACAAATGGCACACCGCAGAGGATCCTTATTCCGTTTTTGATTCGACAGACGCCGGTTTTGTAAGTAATATCCTGCCGGTTTATTATCATGCCGTTGTCGATGGAATGAGTTCAAACGATTGGGCGCAAGCTGATTCCACTCTTGGATACCTTAAAACGTTCCAAAATAAATATGGTGCTGAGGTTATTCCACCTAAGTTAAAAACCCAGCTTGAAATTACTTATAACAATATCAATATTTTCAAACGCCTTTTCCCGTTTTACGGGCTGGTTGGTTTAATTTTTATTGTCGTGCTCTTTATGCAGGTCCTTAGCCGGGGAGTTGACCTGAAATGGATCGTACGGATTCTGATCTGGCTCATCATTGCAGGGTTTATCCTGCATACACTTGGTTTGGCAATAAGGTGGTACGTGGCGGAACACGCACCCTGGAGCAACGGATATGAAACCATGATCTACATTGCCTGGGGCACGGTCCTCTCAGGGATCCTTTTTTCCAGAAAATCTAAAATCACCCTTGCAACCACTGCCATTCTCGCATCAGTGACACTTATGGTAGCCAACCTGAGCTGGCTCGACCCACAGGTGACCAATCTGGTCCCGGTGCTGAAATCATACTGGTTAGTCATCCATGTTGCGATCATTACGGCAAGTTACAGTTTCCTTGGCGTCGGTGCCCTTTTGGGATTCCTGAACCTGATCCTGATCAGCCTTCAGAATAAGAACAATTTCGGAAAGCTGAAAGATACCATAGAAGAGCTTACCAATATCAATGAAATGAACCTGATTATCGGTGTATTCCTGGTAACCATCGGCACCTTCCTTGGAGCTGTCTGGGCAAATGAATCATGGGGCCGGTATTGGGGATGGGACTCCAAAGAGACCTGGGCACTAGTCACGGTTCTGGTTTATTCTTTCATCGTCCACATGAGACTTATCCCTGGCTTGAACGGGGTCTTTGCCTTTAATTTTGCCGCCCTTATCGGTTTCAGCTCTGTGCTGATGACTTATTTCGGCGTGAACTATTACCTGTCGGGCATGCACTCCTATGCTGCAGGTGACCCGGTCCCGGTGCCTACTTTTGTATACTACACTGTTGCTATTGTTGCCCTGGTTTCATTGCTATCGTACCTTAATCATTTAAGAATGGCTAAGAGCAAGAAAGCGAGCGAGTAGATTAACAGGATAGAATTGGAAAAAAGCACAAAAATAAGCTGCTAACTTTATTGTGAAATCTGCACCAGCCAAAAAATTAACCTCAACTATCTATTTAAATGGGATATATTGGTTAATTTTACCTCCTCTGAAACATTTCAAAATAATTAAATACGACAACCATGAAAAAATTAAATTTTGTTTTGGTTTTAGGGGTTATGGGAATTGCTTTTGTAATGAACTCCTGTTCATCGGGTTCCGAGCAGAAAACCCGGAAGCCGGAAACCATTATCCAGAAAGACCCTGGAGCAACCGAAGCAGCAGTAAACACCAATGAAATGGCCGCACAGGTGGCCCGTGGAGAACAAATCTACAAAGAGAAGTGTATTGTTTGTCACCAGGCTGATGGAAAAGGCCTTCCAGGTGCATTTCCTCCATTAGCCAAGTCGGATTACCTGTTGGCCGACAAGGTAAGGGCTGTTGTTCAGGCACTTAATGGCTCAAATGAACCAATAACGGTCAACGGCCAGGTTTTCAATGCTCCTATGCCGCCCCAGGTTAACACGAAAGAAGATGCTGTTGCCATCATTAATTATGTGCTGAATAATTTTGGAAATAATGGCGGTTACATCACCCTGGAAGAAGTTAAAAGCGTTGTGATTAAGCCACGTCCATAATTAATTATTATGAGAATCTTTAGTTTTATTTTAATACTGGCTTTCTTATCTTCCTGTCAGCAAACACCACAGAAAGTGGAGCCGGCAGTGAAATCAGATCAACCATCAACCGGCAGCTTCGGGAAAGAGATACCTTCGGAGAAAGCCATCGCGGCTGCTGATTTGATCAGTGTTTTCGCTGTTTCCGATACGGTTGAAGCTATAATATCAGGTAATATTACTGCTTCATGCAAACATACAGGCTGCTGGATGGATCTTGATATGGGAAAAGGCGAAACGGTCCATGTGACTTTTTTAGATGAGTCGTTCACGATCCCGTTAGATGCAGCAGGTAAAAATGCCGTTGCTCAAGGCATCGCCATCAGGGAGCTGATCCCGGTTGAAACCTTGCAAAATTATGCCAGGGAAGAAGGGAAAAGCGAAGAAGAAGTTGCTGCGATTACAGAACCTGTCTATGCCTATGAATTTATTGCCAAAGGAGTCCTTATAGAGGAATAACCAAACCCTTGAACCATGTTTGCTGAACATCATCAGAAAGTTTACAGGACTGAACTGACGCCCATCAGCTTTCTGCGCCGTTCAGCTAATGTTTATCCTGAGAAAATTGCCATTATCCATAATGAGAGGCGTTACACCTATCATGAATTTGAAGAACGGGTCAACCGGTTTTCTTCGCAACTTAAAAAATGTGGGCTAAAAAAGCATGACCGGGTCGCTTTTTTATGCCCGAACATCCCTGCTCTGCTTGAAGCCCATTTTGCAGTCCCGACCGCCGGGGGTATCCTGGTACCGATCAATACCCGCCTGAATGCAGAAGAAATCGGTTATATCATACAGCATTCAGGCTCAAGGTTTTTATTTGCAGATAGTGAGTTGAAACCGGTTGTTGATTCGCTCGATCTTTCAGGGTTAAGAATTATTGAAGTTAATGATACAGGGTTGCAGGAAGATCCTTATGAAGCATTCCTTTCAGAAGGTACGCCAGAACCAGTTGACAGTATGCTTGAAGATGAAGAAGAACCAATCTCGCTTAATTACACTTCCGGCACGACCGGCCGGCCAAAAGGGGTGATTTACACCCATCGGGGCGCCTATCTTAATTCATTGGGTGAAGCCATTGAAACCAGGCTATGTCCTGAAAGCGTATATCTCTGGACATTACCTATGTTTCATTGTAATGGATGGTGTTTTACCTGGGCTGTCACGGCCGTTGGAGGCACTCATGTCTGCCTTCGTAAAACCGATCCGGGAATGATCTGGGACCTGATAAAAAATGAAAATGTCACCCATTTCAACGGCGCCCCGACGCTACAGATCAACTTGCTGAACCATCCGAAAGCGGAACCTGTTCTCCATCCCGTGACCGTCACCATTGCCGGCGCCCCGCCTTCCCCTACCCTGCTGGAAATGATCAAATCCTATAATTTCAAACCGGTTCACGTCTATGGATTAACTGAAACATACGGCCCGATTACTGTTTGCGAATGGCACCCGGAGTGGGATAAGCTGCCTGTCGAAGAGCAGTCCTTATACAGGGCAAGGCAGGGACAGGCTTACCTGACGGCTGATATGGTAAGGGTGGTGGATGAGAACCTGGAAGATATCCAAAAAGATGGCAAGACCTTAGGGGAAGTGATCATGCGGGGGAATAATGTAATGAAGGAATATTATCTTCAGCCGGAGGCGACTGCCAGGGCATTTCTCGGGGGCTGGTTCCATTCCGGCGACCTGGCAGTCTGGCATCCTGATGGTTACATCGAGTTGCGTGACAGGCTGAAAGATATTATTATTTCAGGGGGCGAAAATATTTCTACTATTGAGATCGAGCAACTGGTGGTCAGGCACCCTGCCGTGCTGGAATGCGCCGTCGTAGCTATCCCGGATGAGAAATGGGGAGAACGTCCGAAAGCTTTCGTGACTTTAAAAAGAGATGCCAGGGCTACAGAAGAAGAGATCATCAGCTTCTGCAGGGAACATGCTGCACATTTCAAATGCCCTGTTGCCGTTGAGTTTGGAGAATTGCCAAAGACCTCTACCGGTAAGATCCAGAAGTATATTTTACGTGAAAAAGAATGGGCTGGAAAGAGGAAGAGGATTAATTAAGGAGTAGTCCCGCGAGGATTGGGCGGATTATTTTATCGGACGAACGAGCGATCGAACGATCAGGTGATATTCGATTTGTTCCACAAGATTTGTCCCGCCAGGGACGACTGAAAATAGCCCCGGACACCCGTCCGGGGATTGATATGATGGCCATTAATTTCAAGTCCCTTTGGGGACGGCCGAAATATGGAGATGTCATCTCGTTTAAATATCGTTTCATTCGTCCCGAAGGGACTTTTTAATTGACACCGCTCCTTTTTCCCCGGATTTCATCCGGGTCTACTTTCATACCTCCCTGACGGGAGGTGTTAATATAAAGAATATTTTGATTTTTCATTCAATTATTTGCAACCTATTTAGATTTATTCTAAATTTGCACCCGATTTCTTAGCCTAAAAAAAACCAAATCATATGTTGAAAATCAACTTTTTACTTGTCATTATTTTTCTATCTCTTCTTGCACCGTTCATTATAAAGGCGCAAGAGGAATTAGGAATTTATGAGCATTTGGACGAATATATTCCGAATGACCTGGTATTTGTAACTGATAAATATGATACCGTAAACCTTCTCAAGCAGATAGACAAACCAACGGTAATTGTGCCGGTTTACTACGAATGTCCCGGCCTGTGTAGCCCGCTGCTGGAAGGGGTTGCCGATGTTATCTCAAAAGCCTCCATCGAACTTGGAAAAGATTACCAGGTTTTCACTATCAGCTTTAATCCGGATGAAAAAACGAGACTTGGCAAAGAGAAAAAGGAAAATTATGCCAAACTGGTTAAAAACAACAGCGATATGGAGCATGGATGGATCTTTCATACCGGCGATAGCACAAATATCAGCAAACTGCTTAATAGCTTAGGATACAAGGTTAAAAGAGAAGGAAAGGAATGGATACACCCGGCAGCGATCATCGTTCTTAGTCCGGATGGAAAAATTACCCGTTATCTTCATGGAACCTATTTTCTTCCATTTGACCTCAAAATGGCGGTCGTTGAAGCCTCTCATGGAAAATCGGGCCCTACCATCAATAAAATGCTGAAGTTTTGCTTCAGCTATGATGCACAAGGCAAGAAGTATGTTTTTAATATCACCAAGGTTTCCGGCAGTATTATTATGCTGATGGTCCTCGGTTTTTTTGTCTCATTGGTGTTGAAAAGCAAAAAGAATAAGAAACCCTCTATTGAAAACTGATGATATGTCAACTTTAACTTCCAGTCCTGATCTGTCGTTTTATCAGGTTGCCAAAGGTATCCGGTCGTGGATTTTTACACTTGACCATAAAAGGATTGCCCTGTTGTACTTCTATTCCATTAGTACCTTTTTCCTGGTTGGGGTTGTCCTGGGATTACTTTTGCGGCTTGAACTTATTGCCCCGGGCAAAACCATTGTGGAGCCGCATACTTACAACCAGCTATTCACATTGCATGGGGTGATCATGATCTTCCTTTTCATTATTCCTGTCATACCGGCGATTTTCGGTAATTTCTTCCTTCCGATTATGTTAGGGACAGATGATGTATCCTTCCCCAGGGTTAACCTGCTTTCATGGTATTTGTATATCCTTGGAGGTATCCTGGCTTTACTGACGCTCGTTGTAGGAGATGGCCCGCCAGATACAGGTTGGACTTTTTATGCGCCTTACAGTGTCAAAACAGGCACGAACGTTTCCATCGCGGTGCTTGCAGCTTTCATTCTTGGCTTTTCTTCTATTTTGACTGGCCTTAATTTTATCGTTACCATCCACAGGCTCCGTTACCCGGGCATGTCCTTCTTCCAAATGCCCTTATTTGCCTGGGCATTATATGCGACAGCCTGGATACAGGTCCTTGCAACACCGATAATTGGCATCACCCTGTTAATGATCTTTGTTGAGCGGGTTTTCGGCGTAGGTCTTTTTGATCCCAGCATAGGTGGTGACCCCATTCTTTACCAGCACCTTTTCTGGATCTATTCCCATCCTGCGGTTTATATCATGGCGCTGCCCGCCATGGGTATTATCTCAGAGATTATTCCCACCTTTTCACACAGAACTATTTTTGGTTATAAAGCCATCGCCTTTTCCAGCCTGGCCATCGCTTTCGTTGGTTATTTCGTATGGGGACACCACATGTTCACTTCCGGCATGAGCGGCCCTGCACGCATTATCTTTTCCATTCTCACTTTCCTGGTGGCCATTCCGTCGGCCGTAAAAGTATTCAACTGGGTAGCGACCATGTATAAAGGGTCCATCGACCTTCAACCCCCGATGCTTTATGCCATGGCATTCATTTTCCAATTCCTTATAGGTGGTCTTACCGGATTGGTCGTTGGTGCACTGGCAACCGATATACATTTGCATGATACTCATTTTGTTGTCGGTCACTTCCATTACGTCATGTTCGGAGGTGCGGGCTTTGCCTTTTTCGGAGGTATTCATTATTGGTTCCCAAAAATATGGGGCAGAATGTATAACGTGCGATGGGCAAATATTGCCTTCACACTCCTTTTTATCGGTTTTAACACGCTGTATTTCCCTATGCTTATTTTAGGGATAATGGGGATGCCTCGCCGGTATTATGACTATTTACCTGAATTTCAACCATTGAATGTAATCTCTACAGTTGGTTCCTGGATCCTGTTCATCGGGTTGATCATCATGATCGTCAACCTGATTAACGGCTATCGTAAGGGCGCAATAGCCGGCCGTAATCCGTGGGGAGGTGTTACACTTGAATGGCAAACAAAATCTCCACCACCGCTGCAGAACTTCGACAAAGCTCCTGAATTATCGGAACACGGTCCTTACGATTTTAAATAAAACTATTTTCAAAATTTAGTATGGAAACAACCTTCGTATTGCCGAATTCCGGGCACAACCGCGATGATATGTCCTCCAAGATGGGGATGTGGCTCTTCCTTTTTACGGAATTGTTGCTTTTCGGCGGCCTCTTCCTGGTATATATGATCTACCGGTTCGTCTATCACGATGATTTCCTTGAAGCTTCCCTCAATCTGCAAGTATTATTCGGAGCGGTGAATACGATCGTCCTGCTGACCAGCAGTATGACCGTAGCTATGTCGATCACGGCCATGCAGAAAGGAAACGCTCAGTTGTCAAAAAGGCTTATTTGGTTGACTATTCTTTCGGCAGGCATCTTTTTGGTAATTAAATTTTTCGAATGGTCCGCCAAGTTTGAACATGGATTGTTCCCGGGGATGGCGCATTACGGGGAATTAGCAAACGGGGAAAGATTATTTTTTTTCCTGTATTTCTTCATGACCGGTCTCCATGCTCTGCACGTCATTATTGGAGCTATCTTCCTACTCTATGTTATAAAGTCCATTCAGAAGCAAAAAGTCAGGCAGGATAAATACATGCTCCTGGAAAACGCAGGCCTTTACTGGCACCTTGTCGATTTGATCTGGATTTATTTGTTTCCGTTGTTTTACCTTATTCATTGAGAAGAAGACAGAAATAGTGGAATAGTGGAACAGTGGAACGGTGAAACAGTGATTTTAAAATTTAAAATTTGGAATAAATAGTATATGAACCATCAAGATAAACCATCAAGCCACGCACACGAAGTGCATATTACAAGTTACAAGGACCATGCGAGCACTTTTCTCGGTTTGGTCCTGTTAACCATCATGACAGTTACGGTTTCCGTATTTGGCGCTGATCTTTACACACTGACGGTTCTGACAGCCCTGGCCATTGCATCGACAAAAGCCATTGTGGTAGCCTTGAATTTCATGCACCTAAAGCATGATCCTAAGATCTTCCGGGCCATGATCGGGATCGTCCTGCTGTTGTTTATTGTGTTCGCTGTGCTGACACTGGTGGATTACATGATAAGGCCATAGAGATAGTGAATAGTGAAACAGTCGAACAATCGAACCTTGATTCTGGAATTTGAAATTTTAATAAATAAGTAAAAACAAAAAAATGTCTGGTGCCTCAAATTTTGTTCAGGGTGTAGATCTTACCTTCATCATCATACTGGGGGTTTCTGTATTTTTCCTGGTAAGCATCACTGCAGTGATGATTTATTTCGTTATACGTTACAGCAGGAAGAGAAATCCAAAGGCCACCAATATCGAAGGAAATAACACCCTCGAGATCGTCTGGACCGTAATTCCGTTGATTTTGGTACTGATCATGTTCTACTTTGGATGGCTCGGATTCCGTCCGATGCGCAACGTGCCGGAAGGTGCCATACCGGTCAAGGCCATCGGTCAGATGTGGAGCTGGATGTTCGAATATGAAAACGGGAAAAATTCTGCAGAACTGGTTGTGCCGCTCAATAAGCCGGTGAAACTCAATCTGTCCTCCCGCGATGTCATCCATAGTCTTTATATCCCGGCGTTCCGCATCAAGGAAGATGTTGTCCCGGGAAAGAATAATTATTTGTGGTTCACCGCCCAGGAGGAGGGTGAATATGATATTTTTTGTGCGGAGTTTTGCGGTGACCGGCATTCATATATGCTCAGCAAAGTAAGGGTGCTGCCCGAAGCTGAATACAACTCCTGGTTAGCGTCTTCAGATATCCCTGCCGGTGAGCACCCCGGGCTAACGCTTATGAAGCAAAATGCCTGTGTTACCTGCCATTCACAGGATGGAAGCAAAATTATCGGTCCTTCATTTAAAGGATTGTTTGGAAGAAAGGAAATAATTATCGCTGATGGGATTGAAAAAGAAATCACCGTGGATGAAGCCTATATAAAACGTTCCATTTATGAACCAAATGCTCAGGTAGTCAAAGGATTCAACCCCGGCCTGATGATCTCCTATCAGCAACAGCTATCTGAAGAAGATATTCAGAAGATTATTGATTATATGAAGGGGTTGTAAGCAGAATACAGAATACAGAAGTCAGAAATTGAAATCAGAAATCGAAAATCGAAAATCGAAAATCGAAAATCTTACGGTTTTCCTTGAATTGTCGAAGGTGAAAATAACCTTCGCGGTTGCATTAACGACCATTACGGGATACCTTTTGGCCGGGGGTTCTTTTGATATTGGACTGATCCTGCCAACACTCGGGATTTTCCTGCTGGCCTGCGGATCTTCAGCAATCAATCATTTCCAGGAACGTGACCAGGATGCGAAGATGGAACGGACCCGCAACCGTCCAATCCCGTCCGGAAGAATTTCACCGGCTGGTGCGCTGGTCTTTGCCTTCCTGCTCTCTGCCTCAGGCTCGGTGCTCCTTTACCTGGGTAGTGGCATGCTCGGCATGCAGTTGGGTCTTATCGCGCTCATCTGGTATAATGCCATCTATACCCCCCTGAAAAAAAAGACCGCCTTTGCCGTTGTTCCCGGAGCTGTCATTGGCTCGATACCGCCACTCGTTGGCTGGGTTGCAGCAAGAGGACATCTTGGCGACCCCAGGGCAATCTTTATGGCATTTTTCTTTTTCATCTGGCAGGTACCTCATTTTTGGCTTCTAATGCTCAAATATGGCGATGAATATGTCAAAGCAGGCTTTCCTTCTATTACACAGCTTTATACATCCAGGCAGATCAAGCATATCACCTTTATCTGGATTCTGGCCACTGCCGTGTCAGCAATGATGCTTCCCGTATTCGATGTGGTGGATTCATGGGTGGTAATGGGTGGATTGCTGATCTCCTCTATCTGGCTTGTCGGGCAGTTTACCAGGCTGCTTTCTATACGTGACCTCCCCTTCAACCCGATCCGGTATTTTATGAAGATCAATTATTTCGTGCTGGCAGTAATCATCTTTCTTTCCCTCGACAGGTTTATTTAACCTCGTTGCATCCATACCATTCATCGCCTGATTTCGGTTTCGATATGAATTGAATCTTTTACATCCCTGATATTTTATACTTATTTTTGTAAGTGTCATGAGGGTATTTAAAAAGATATTCTTCTTTTATTATGATGGTTTCCATTCCATGACATGGGGCAGGAAACTCTGGATCATCATCCTGATCAAGATTTTCATTATGTTTGCCATTCTCAGGGTTTTCTTCTTTCAGGATTTCCTTGACAGTCGTTTCGGCTCCGACCGGGAAAAGAGCGAATACGTTGTTGATGAACTCACCAAACGTAATTTGAATGATTGATAGTATTGATTATTCACTGGTTGACTGGTCACGTGCGCAATTTGCCCTGACTGCCATGTATCACTGGCTGTTCGTTCCGCTGACGCTCGGTTTGTCTTTTATAATGGCTATCATGGAATCGATCTATGCCAGGACCGGCGACCCGCACTGGAAAAAGGTGACCAAATTCTGGATGACACTGTTCGGGATAAATTTTGCAATTGGGATTGCCACGGGGATCATACTCGAGTTCGAATTTGGCACCAATTGGTCAAACTATTCCTGGTTCGTGGGCGATATCTTCGGCGCTCCGCTGGCCGTGGAAGGCATTATGGCTTTCTTCCTCGAATCCACATTTGTCGCCGTGATGTTTTTTGGGTGGAATAAGGTGAGCAAGAGGTTCCACCTGGCTTCCACCTGGCTTGTGGCAGTCGGTGCCAGCCTTTCGGCCCTGTGGATCCTGGTAGCTAACGCCTGGATGCAGAACCCGGTCGGGATGCAATTCAACCCCGATACTGCACGAAACGAAATGGTGAATTTCTGGGAAGTCCTATTCTCCCCTACTGCGATCAACAAATTCCTGCATACTGTCACTTCCGGCTTCGTGCTGGCCGCCGTTTTCGTCATCGGGATCAGTGCATGGTTCATGCTCCACAAACGTGAAATGCTTTTCGCAAAAAGAAGCATGCTCGTGGCTTCCGTATTCGGCCTGGTGTCAGGATCTTTCCTGATCCTGACCGGGGACGGGTCTGCAAGGGAAATGGCCAGGGTGCAGCCGATGAAGTTCGCTGCTATGGAAGGACTGTACGATGGACGAAGAAACGCGCCATTGGTTGCTATAGGGCTTTTTGCAAAACCTGGAAGCCCGGGCAATCCGGACCAGGAGGAATTCCTGGTCAAGATAGAAATTCCAAACATGCTGTCATATATGGCTTTCCTTGATCCGCACGCTTTCGTGCCGGGCATTAAAGACCTGATACAGGGGAATGAGCAGGAAGGCCTCATTTCTTATGCAGAAAAGATAAAAAGGGGGAAAATGGCGATACAAACGCTAAAGGATTATAAAAAGGCCGTTGCAGATAATGATAAGGCACTATCAAATGCCCTGAGAGCGAAATTCGATGATCCTGCATTTATTGACAACTATTTCAGGTATTTCGGTTATGGATATTATGACGATCCTAAAGATATCATCCCCAGTGTGCCGGTATCCTTCTATTCATTTCATGTTATGGTCATACTGGGCGTGCACTTCATGATTCTGTTCCTGCTGGTCTTCATTTTGTTATTTAAAGGTACGATACATCAGAAACGATGGATCCTGTTTGTAGCATTATTCACTATACCTCTCGCTTACATTGCCTCCATGGCCGGTTGGATGCTTGCAGAATTCGGCAGGCAACCCTGGGTCATCCAGGACCTGATGCCGACCATCGCTGCAGTCTCCCGAATCGACAGCACATCAGTGCAAATCACTTTCTGGCTTTTTGCTGTTCTGTTCACCGCTTTGCTTATTGCCGAAGTCAGGATCATGACTGAGCAGATAAAAAAAGGCCCTAAAAACGAAGGAGGTCACTGATATGTTTGAAAATCTGTCATATTTGGCTTTACAGCAATACTGGTGGATCATCATCTCCCTGCTGGGCTCAGTGTTGGTTTTCCTCTTCTTTGTTCAGGGAGGGCAGACGCTGATTTACAAATTAGGCCGTACCGAAACCGAACGTACAATGATCGTGAATGCATTAGGCCGCAAATGGGAGTTCACCTTCACTACGCTGGTCACTTTCGGCGGAGCTTTTTTTGCCTCCTTCCCACTGTTTTACGCCACCAGTTTTGGTGGGGCCTACTGGGTCTGGATGCTGATCCTGATCGCTTTTGTGATACAGGCCATCGCTTATGAATTCCGCACAAAGCCCCGGAATTTCCTCGGGCAAAGGACCTTTGAGACTTTCCTTTACCTGAACGGCGCAGTAGGTACAATCCTGGTCGGGACTGCAGTCGCTACGTTCTTTACCGGGTCGTCCTTCTTTGTAAACGATATGAATTTTTCCGAATGGAAAACCCCCTTTCATGGACTTGAGCTGGCTTTCGGTTTTTCAAAGTACACTGCTTTCATAAACCTGTCACTCGGCCTTGCTGTCTTTTTCCTGTCCAGGGTGCTGGGAAATCTCTACCTGGTGAATACCATCGATGATGCCATACTTCATAAACGTGCTTTTCATCTTTTATTCCGCGATGCCTTGCCATTCCTCTTATTCTTCCTGTTTTTCCTTGTCAATATCCTTGTTCGCAAGGGATTTGCTTACAACCCGGATACAGGTGAAGTTTTCATGGAACCGTTCAAATACTTGCACAACCTCATACAGATGCCGGTTGTTTTGATCCTGTTGCTGGCCGGCGTAGCATTGGTCGTGGCCGGGCTCTATAAAACCTGGAAGTCATATGACACTTTTCACACTAAAGCCATCTGGTTTGTCGGGCCTGGAGCTATCCTGACCGTTTTCGCCCTTTTTCTGACTGCAGGGTTCAACCATACGGCTTTTTACCCTTCGATCTATGACCTGCAAAGTTCCCTTACGATCGAAAATGCATCTTCCAGCAAATATACCCTGGCAGCCATGAGCTATGTTTCATTGCTGGTGCCGTTCGTCTTCGCTTACATTTGGTATGCGTGGAAGGCAATTAATAAAAAGAAGATCGACAAAAAAGAAATGGAAGAAGAAACACATAAATATTAGTTCAAAGTTCCAAATTTCAAATTTCAAATTTCAAACCACTAACCAACATGCATACAGTCCAAATACTATGGCTCCTTGCCCTGCCAGTGTCTATTTTTCTTACTTACCGGGTGATATTATTTGTCCTCAAAAAATACGAAAAGAAATTTCCACAGGATGTTGAAATAAATTCTGGTGAAATTTCCTGAAATTTTTATATCTTTGTAAAATAGTAATTTCTTGATATTAAGATATATAATAATGAAGATAAGAAGATTTTTACTCATTACACTGCTTTGGTCTACTATGACTTTTACTTCATTGGCGCAATCCACTTCAGCAGCCGCGCCTGACACAGCAGATTATCCTTACTGGATCGAAATGATGGCCGATCCTACGGAAAATTTTTTCCATGTACAGAAAGCCTTCAACATTTATTTTGAAAATCGTGACATGACCAAGGTCAAAGGCTGGAAACCATTTAAAAGATGGGAATACAGGATGCTCGAGGGGCGGATATACCCCGATGGTACCCGCCGGCCTGAGGATCATGTTATAAAGGCATATGAGCAATATCTTTCTTCCCATCAGGGGGCCCGCTCCCTGGCTGGAGATTGGACTAATCTGGGCCCTTTCGTTATTCCCGACGGAAAAGGCTACAAAGGCCTGGGAAGGCTCAACGCCATCGCCTTCGACCCTGTCGACCCGGATATTATCTGGGTCGGATCTCCTTCAGGCGGTCTTTGGAAAACGACGACAGGTGGCAATAACTGGATATCCTCTACGCAGGATCTACCTTCGCTCGGCGTTTCAGCTATTCTTATTGATCATACCAATCCATCAGTAATGTATATCGGCACAGGCGACCGGGATGCCGGCGATGCAAATGGGATTGGTGTTTACCGGTCTACCGATGGTGGAGAAACCTGGGAAGCATGGAACAGCGGAATTGGTAACCGGATTGTCGGCAGATTGCTCATGCACCCTTCCAATCATCTGATTATTTTTGCTGCCACAAATGGTGGGCTTTACCGGTCTACAAATGGCGGCGGCACGTGGACACATATCGAGAACGGCGATTTCAAGGATGTCGTTTTCAAACCAAGTGATCCAGGTATTGTGTATGCTGCCGGTAATGGCAACTTTTACCGTTCCACTAATGGCGGACTTTCTTTTTCCCAGGTAACCAGCGGGCTTCCGGGAAGCTCACGGGCTGCAATCGCCGTTTCACCTGACAATCCTTCTTATGTTTATGTGATCCTCACGAATGGCGATTCCTTCAAAGGTTTGTACCGTTCGACCGACTCCGGCCAGAATTTTTCAGTACGCTCCACATCCCCGAACATCATGAGCTGGGGCTGCAACGGCGGTGATGGCGGACAGGCCTGGTACGACCTCGATATTGCTGCAGATCCGACTGATTCCGATGTCATTTTCGCCGGTGGGGTTAATTGCTTCAAATCTGCCAGCGGCGGTACTACCTGGAATATCAGTTCCCATTGGTGGGGCGATTGCGGAGTAACTTCCGTACATGCCGACCTTCATGTTCTTGAATACAATCCTTTGAATAACAGACTTTATGCCGGCAACGACGGTGGGGTTTATTATACTACTAACCAGGGCGCCAGCTGGGTCGAGATAACCAATGGATTGCCCATCGGCCAGGTTTACAAGATCGGGCAAAGCGCCACAGTAAGGAATAAAACGGTGAATGGTTACCAGGACAACGGGTCTTCAACTTATATGGGTGACTACTGGCAGAATATCCTTGGTGGTGATGGCATGGAATGTGCAGTAGACCAGGTCGATGCCAATTACAGCTACGCTACTATCTATTTTGGCTATATAGCCCGCTTTTTCCAGAATATAAACAACGGAACCGTCGCAGAAAACGGGTTTAACGGCATCAATGAATCCGGTGCATGGATTACTCCTTTCCTCCTGGATGAAAAGAACCCGAACATCATGTTCGTCGGCTATAAAAACATCTGGCGCTCTACCAATATCAAATCACCATCAAACCAGATCATATGGCAGAAAATATCTGACGGGCTTGCTGGTATCAATGATCAGGATATGAGGGCGCTGGAACAATCCCCAGCCAATACTGACATTTTATTTGCTGCCCGTTATGATAACAAGCTTTTTCGTACCGATGACTGCAAAGCTGCAAGCCCTTCCTGGATTAATCTGACTTACATGTTGCCGGAAATTGCCGGGATCAATGACGTGGAATGCGATCCATTCATCCCGGACATTGTTTACATTTCCCTGAACAATAGAATTTACAAATCAACTGACCGCGGACAAAGCTGGGAAGATATTTCCGGAACACTGCCTGATGTAGCGTACACGAGCATCGCTACTTATAAAAACAGCCATGGCGGACTTTATATAAGTTCCGATATCGGGGTCTTTTACCGGGATGAGTTTATGAACGACTGGATTATGTTCTCCGCCGGACTCCCCCCTGATGCTTCCGTCACAGAGATTGAAATCTATTGCGATGCCGTCGATCCTTCAGGTGATATTATTCGTGCCGGCACTTATGGCCGCGGATTATGGGAATCCGATGTATTTCATACCACTCCTGTTGCTGCCTTTTCAGCCAGTGAAACGACTATCCCCGCCGGCTGTGGCATTGACTTTACTGATCTTTCTTCGGGCGTTCCTACTTCCTGGGATTGGGAATTTGACGGGGCGAATCCTTCGACTTCAGGTGAAAGAAATCCTTCCGGAATCACTTATGAATCGACAGGGACATTCCAGGTCAAGCTGGTTGCCATGAACGAAGCAGGGAGCGATTCGGTGGTCTATTTTAATTACATCACGGTCAGTGATACGATTCTGCCACTGGTGGATTTCAGCACCGATCTGACAAGTATTTGCACCAATGGCATCGTCCATTTCACCGATCTGTCGCAATATTGTCCTAATGCCTGGGAGTGGTCATTCTCACCGGCTTCTGTCGATTTCAAGGAAGGAACAAGCGAAAATTCACAAAACCCTATCGTTGAATTCAGGCAGACCGCGATGTATACCGTAACGCTAACTGTAACCAACAATAACGGCCAGGGGACCCTTACCCGCACCGATTATATCCAATCCGGGGGCTTTAACCTGCCTTTTGAAGAGGACTTTGAAACGGGCTCCCTGGAAGACAGGAACTGGACAGTGGTCAATCCTGATTTTGGCTACACCTGGACCGATTACCTGATCGAAGAAACCGGCAATCATGCTGCAAGGATGAAGTTTTACGGTTATTTCAAAATGACTGAACGTGATGGACTGGTAAGCCCTTATCTCAATTTCAGCCAGTTCGGAAATGTATACCTGACCTTTGACCATGCATATGCCCAGCGCTTCAATCAAAAAGATTCACTGATCATTTATATTTCGAGCGGTTGCGAAGAAAACTGGACCCGCATTTGGGCCAATGGTCCCGATGGCAATGGCTGTTTTGAAACCGCCTCTGCAACACCTTATGAGTTTGTCCCAATCGCTAACGAGGACTGGTGCAGCTTAGGCTGGGGTGCTGATTGCTTCACCCTTGATCTCAGCGAATGGGCCGGCGACTACAATGTGAAGATCAAGTTTGAAGCCTATAACAACCTGGGAAATAACCTTTACCTGGATAATATCACGGTAACCAATACAACCGGGGGTGTGGATATTTTACCGGCCCTGGGAACTTTCACCGTTTATCCTAACCCAAGCCATGGGCTTTTCACGTTATACGCTGCCGGAATTAACGGGCAAATGGAATTGGAAATTTTCAATGCGCAGGGCCAACCGGTCAGGAAGGATGCTTTCAGCAACAGCGATGAAGCTTACCAGCGGACGATTGACATGAGTGGTTTACCAAAAGGTGTTTACATGGTACGATTGGTCAGCGGGGAAAGAGTTCACTTAAGGAAAATAATCCTGGAATAATATTTTCACTGATAGAACGCTGAGTGATAATAAGAACGCAAAGATAGAACCAGTCTTTGCGTTCTTTTCATTTATTTGCGACCTTTGCGTGAACCCTTAAAAATGAATCTTTTTTATACTCCTGATATTACTGATGGTCTTTATTCCCTGAACGAGGAAGAATCACGGCATTGCCGGATGGTTCTGCGCCTGCGCGAAGGCGACATCGTCAATCTGACTGACGGAAAAGGTACCCTCTTTGAAGCCCGCATTATGGATGCTCGTAGCAGGCAGGTAACCGTTGAAGTTATCAGCCGGCAGGATGGCTATGGCCGGCGGAATTACCGTTTGCATATAGCTGTGGCGCCAACCAAGAACATCGACCGTTTCGAGTGGTTTCTCGAGAAGGCTACAGAGATTGGTGTGGATGAAATCACACCATTGATCTGCGATCATTCAGAGCGCCGGCAGCTTCGTACCGACCGGCTGGAGAAGGTGATCACCGCAGCCGTGAAGCAATCGCTAAAGGCATATCATCCAAAATTAAATGAACCTGAGCCCCTGGGCAAATTCCTGGAAAACCCTCACCCGGGAGATAAATACATGGCTTATATTACTTCCGGGGCTCCCCTACTGAAGCAATTATATCAAAAAGGAGCTGATGCCGTCATCCTTATCGGTCCGGAAGGTGATTTCAGCCCGGCCGAAGTTGAAGCCGCGATAAAGTGTGGTTACCAGGTTATTTCCTTAGGCGAAAGCCGTTTACGGACAGAGACGGCTGCGGTTGTGGCATGCCATACGGTGCAGTTGATTAATCAGTAGATCCCCACCGTTTCACCATTTCACTGCTTCCCGCCGGGTATATTTTTCATTTTTCCGGATTATGTGATGAAAAACCTTTTAATTAAGATAATCAAGAAAAATGAAAAACATCGAAATTACAAAAGGCCAGATAGAAGGGAAAGATCACCGAGGAGCAGATCAGGGAGTATTTGTTATACCTGATCGAGCATCGTGACATTTCGATTTCTTACCAGAACCAGTCGATCAATGCCATTAAATTTTACTATGAGCAGGTTTTGGGCAGGCTGGTAAAGAGTTACCATATACAACGGCCCAGGAGGGAGCGGAAATTACCGAATGTATTGAGTGAAGAGGAAGTTCAGATGATACTCAACAACACGGATAATCTGAAGCATAAGGCGATTCTTTCTTTGATTTATTCTGCCGGTTTGCGGCGGAGTGAGTTAATCAATTTACAGCCAACGGATATCGATTCAAAGCGGATGTATGTGATCATCAGGGGTGGCAAGGGGAATAAAGACAGGTACAGCATATTATCGGAAAAAGTCTTGATTTTATTAAGAAAATATTTTCGAAAGTATAAGCCATTTAATTGGTTATTTGAAGGACAATTCGGCGGGCAGTACAGTGCATCGAGCATACAGAACATACTTAAGAATGCTGTCGCCAAAGCCAGGATAAAAAAGAAGGTGACAGTTCATACATTAAGGCATTGTTTTGCGACCCACCTGTTGGAGCATGGGGTTGATCTGAGATATATCCAGGAATTACTAGGGCATAAGAATGCCAAGACGACGGAGATTTACACTCACATCACGCAGCGGGGTTTAGGCAAAATAAAGAGTCCGCTTGACAATTTAGATATTTAATTTGCTTATATTTGAGGAATACAAATCATTGATGTTTTTGCAACTACATTTAGCCAACGATTTTAAGATGTATTCGTTATTACACAATAAGCCCAGAATAGACGGACTAAAGATAATACACATTCCATGCTGTTTTAGCATTATAAATTCAATATTTGAAGCGCTAGATTGTAAATATATGCAATACATTTAGCCATACGTTAGCAATAATTTGGTTCTTGGAACAATGAGGAAATATTACATGCTATTGGCCTTAATTGTATTTGTGAGTTGTAACTCCAGCCGTGATACCATTATCCCATACGATTATGAAGCGAATTTCCCTGATACTAAAAACGGAATTACTCAGGACCAGGCCAATGAATATCACCAATTTGCGATGAATCAGATCCAACTCAATACAGTTGGGAAAAAACTTCCAAAAATATTTATCTATGACATTAATAATACGAAAGTTAGATTAAATAAATTGATCAAACAAACAACTTTTATTTATGCTACAGGAAATCATTGCGGATGGGGCTTAGAAGTACTTGATAATGATCTTCCCATTACACTTGAAAAATTAAAAGGAGATTCAATTTATATTTTTACAATTGCACTTTTAGTGAGGACTCCATTTGATACGGCCGATTCTGAAGGTTTTAGTAAAAAAGCATATGAAGTAAATTCAAAATATGATCAGTTTTATATAATTGATGAATCAGAAGCTAAGAAGTTTAATGCGCTAAATGCCACTAAATTATTGGTAGACAGGAAAGAAACCGTAATTTATTTGGGCTACGGTGCAAATTTAGACCCTGATCAATTCTATGAACGATTGAAATCCAAACTATTGCTAACGGGTGCGCAAAGCCCAGCCCGGAATTAAAATTTTGCCCGTCCAGGCGGGACGCATATTATGGAACAAGGGTCAAAGAAATATGGAAAATTTGTACATTTAATGCGCCCGCCTGGCCGGCCAAATAATCCGGGCCAGGCCTTTGCGCGCGAACGTTATGTGCCAATTATACTAATAAAAACTATTTATGAAAACATTCAATGGTCTTATTTCTAGTGCTCTTGTTCTGATTTCTACTTTGATATTTTTATTATTAGGTGCAAGTACTTGTAGCAAAAACGGCGATTGTCCTGAAAATAGTCATGATCTGATCGAAATAAAGAATAATAGCTCAATCACAATTAACTGGAGGCATTTTATTCCAGATTCAATTTATTCAATAAATGGTTCGACAGCTGCTTCTGACCTTATTGTTAATCCTAATAGTTCAGATCATTATGGGACTAGAGATTGCTGGGATGTAATTTTCAAAGATGACTATTTTTTATATTTTTTAATTTTTAATAATGACACTGTTCAAGCCATTGGTTGGCAGGCAATAAGTGGTACTAATAGAGGACTTTTAAAAAGAGTCAAGGTTGATTCAACTTATCTTTATGATAGTGATTTTATTATCACATACCCTTAATATGGAATTCAAATTTCACAGAGAATTATATAGCATAAATTAGAAATTACGAATGCGGTTTTCTCCAAATTTTACCTGTCTTTTAATTTTCATAACTTATTGAATATTATATATTTAGAATGTGTGATAAAACCCAAGAACCAAAGTGAGTAATGAGCGAAAGATTTATTATAACCGGCACATAACATCCGCACAAAGGCCAGCCCGGACATCAAATTGCCCGTCCAGGCAGGCGCGTATTAAGGAACATGGAAAAAGGAACAAGGAAAAATTGTACATTTAAGGCGCCCGCCTGGCCGGCCAAATTCAACCCGGGCCAGGCCTTTGTGCGCGAGCGTTAGGCTTAATACAATTGATTATGAAAAAGATTTTTCTCTTCTTCTTTATCACTGCCTTGTCAGCCTCTTTATTTGCGCAAGCTGTCGACCATTTCGTAAATGTGGATTCTGAGTGGTATACTGCAAGGATCTATCCAAATCCAAGTCCTGAAGATCCGTACTTTGTTCAAACAAAATCAACACATTATGGATTCATTGGCGACACGTTAATAAACAATGAAATCTGGGTAAAAATGTACTCTTCATGGGATACTTTATTCTATTTAGAATTACATTTTCAAGGATTTATCCATTCTTCAGACGGCATTGTAGTTTTCAGAGATGTTTACAATAATCTTGACACACTTTATAATTTTAATTTAAATGTTGGCGATAGCGTATTCTATGATTTTGGATTTAATTCAACTAATGTTGCTATCATTGACATTGATAGTATCTTGATAAATGGGGTTTACTTTAAAAGATTTTATTTCGATGAACCTTTTGAAAACACTACTTTCGAGTTTTTGAATGAGATTTGGATTGAGGGAATTGGTAGTGTTCACGGACCTCTTTTTCCACATCAACCTGAATTATTTAGTTCGGAAATTCCCGACAAACGTGATTTGACATGTTCATTCACCAATGGATTTCAATATTTTAATAATCCATCCTATGATGATTGTTTCATTAATATTATTCTTGGAATTGAAAAGCTACCAAACAATGAATTTGATGTTTATCCTAATCCTTTCAAAAATGTTATAACTATTGAAAATGCAAATTTTGAATATGGGGTTACAAATGTTACTATATATAATATTTTAGGCAATAAAATATATTCAGAAAAGATAATGAATAATAAGCAAAGTATAGTTCTGGAGCATTTACCCATTGGTGTTTATTATGTTAGAATTAATCAAGGAAATAAATATCAAACGAAGGCGGTAATCAAATTGTACTAAGCCTAACGGAAGCGCAAAGTCCAGCCCGGACATTAAAGTTTGCCCGTCCAGGCGGGGCGCGTATTAAGGAACATGGAAAAAGGAACAAGGAAAATTTGTACATTTAATGCGCCCGCCTGGCCGGCCAAATAAACCCGGGCCAGGTCTTTGCGCGCGGGCGTTATAAGCCATAATTTTTATTAAGATTGGTAGTTATGAAACGGTTAATATACACAAATCCTTTTATAATTCTTTTATTAGAAATAGGTGTTATTGCAGTTTCTTTAATACTTTTTTATGGTTGTAAATTGGTCTTGCCTATTGAAAATATCAAATACTGCCTAATAATTGTCATTGCTTTATTTCTAGCAGGTTATTTTTTTTGGATTTATCTAATCGCTTTGGGATTCCACATACTCTCTGCTAAAAATGATAAAGATTATAGATTTAAAAATTTTATAATAGTATTAATTATCCTATACATCATTGCGATACTTAGTTATTCTTCTAGTATTTATTTCATATCAAAATCCATGGATCAAATCCTTGGATTAATTAGCATACTTACGGGCTTGATATCATTTTTTTGTTTAATGTATATTATTGTCTACCTTACTAATAACTTCAAGTTTTTTGATAAGAAAAATGAACCAAGATTTTGGGATTATTTTATATCAATGTTTTTAATTAGTTTTTTCCCTTTTGGGCTTATGATAATGCATGATCATTTGAGATTGATTATGAAGGAAAATTTAAAATGAACGGACTGAGTTAGCTTAATGAAAATATCCTATTTTAAATGCTGACTAAGATATTGTTTTCTAAGGAATTATTAAATTACGGCTTATAACAACCGCGCAGCGCCCAGCCCGGGGTTCTTTAAAATGTTGCACCATGTGGGCGGGGTCGTTTTGAAATATTTATTCGTAACTTTATTGCTCTGAGCACCGCCCCCGCCCGTATGGCGCAATTAAAACCCAGGCCAGGGCGCTGCGCAGAGCGTTATGCCCAATATTCTTAATTAATGAATATGAAACTTTATCTGAAAACAGTATCAAACTGGAATTGGGATAAAATTGCAAATATTTCAGTTGTTATAGGTGTGTTTCTAGCGATATTGACTTTTTGTCATTCTAATAAACAATTTAATGAGAATATTAAAAATGGCGAACAATTGTTCAAAAAAGATAGCTTATTATTAGCAAAGCAGATTGAGTTATCTCAAGAACCAATAATTAGAATTATTCCTGAAAATGAGGTTGAAGGTGAGATTGCAAATTTTAATCTTAAAATAAAGAACTACTCGCCCTCTAAATTAGTTAATATTCAAATATTTACAGATTACTTTGTCGCTATTAGGAAAAAAAATGAAAACATTTCATTGATCAGCTTTGGCACAATTTCGACTCACCCAAATGTTGAATTTTCTAATATTAATGCATTTGAAACAGAGTCTTTTAATATCTCTTTCAATAATACATTAAAGCAAATGTTAGATTTCTATAATTCTGATTTTTCAGGCCAAAGAATGATGGTAGTGAGACTTACAGTCAAATATGATCGAAATCTTGATGGCCAAAGGTATATTTACAAGAAAGTATATATTATTGCAGGACATGGAGATTATTTATTAGATACAGATGAAAGAGGAATAAGAGCTCCAATTGACATATTTAACCTTGAAGATATTAAAAGGATTATTGGAACAAATGATTAAAATAGAATACTGGGCATAATAAATAGGACTTCGTGTGGCACGCAGTGCCCAACATGAAGTCCACGTTGAACTAAATCCGGGGATTACCCACCTTCTATGCACTTTACGACTATGGATTCTGATTATTTGCAACCGAATGGTTG